>ERZ791865.41-NODE-41-length-220637-cov-7.315366_pt1 | contig 220637 bp, 156 predicted proteins | sample MGYA00509942_ERZ791865 | MGnify/ENA primary metagenome ERZ791865 (study PRJEB30046, sample SAMN00792098) | human gut metagenome | study: EMG produced TPA metagenomics assembly of the A metagenome-wide association study of gut microbiota in type 2...
AGGACAAATGGCCGTTGGCTTTCGAACTGCTGAATAATTGCGGTGGTGAAAACCATGAAGGATTTATCGGAATGCAGGATCACGGTGATGACGTTTGGTTCCGCAATATTCGTGTGAAGGTTCTTGACTAATCACAATAACTCATAAGGCTGGCTGAAGAATGTTGGGTCTATCCCTAATCTTTCTACAGACATATCTGCATAGGGAGTAAAACAAAACTTCATTTTTTAGCTATCCCGATAATCATAGCCTTATTTACAAGTATGTCAAAGACAGATTGGATAAGGTAGACAATAAAGATTATAGCTTCTCGGGTAAGAATGCACTTTAACCATTTTATTATTTATATTTATGAAAAACCACCTAATAACAGTACTTGTCTGCTGTTTATTCTTCATCGGTTGTAAAGATGATAAAGCCAACTCTAATCAGTATGACCCATCTCAACCAGTAGTATTTACAGATTTTAGCCCTAAAGAGGGAGGTATGCGAACCCGCCTGTACATTGAAGGCAGTAACTTCGGGAATGATCCCACCAAAATTCACATTACGATCGGTGGAGAAAAAACCAAAACCATCGGAGCCGATGGAAAAAAGATTTATTGCATGGTTCCTTCCAAGGCTTTTGATGGAATAATCAATGTTCGTGTAGATGGTCCGGATGGCAAACCTATTGCAGAACATACATTTGAAGAGGAATTCAAGTACACTCCTGCAACGATCGTAGGTACCTTGCTACGTAAGGTAGACGAGGATAATAATTCTGCATTTCAAGAGGGTTCGTTCGATGAAGGAGCTTCTATTCCTTCCAATGACTGTATGGTGTTCGACCCCAAGTACAAGGATGGGGACAACCGATTACTTTTTTCTTCAAACCATTTTGACGGTCTCCACCTAATAGACCTGACAGAACGGACTGTAAAACGCCTCTTCCCAAGAACGGGATATAGCACAATGTATTCTTTCACATTCAGTGCTGACGGAGACACGTTGCTATTTACCGATGATCACGGTCAGGACAACACCACCCGGGCAAATATCTATTATTCTCTCCGTCGTGAAAACTTTCGACGAATTCGTCCCTACAACTATGGCAGGACAGCATATAGCTTAGTGTATATGGATGACGGAACCATCTTTTACACCACCTGGTGGGAGGGAAAAGTCTACAAAATGATACGCAATGGGGCTATTCCCAATATCGACGAGAATGCGGAAGTTGCCTTTAGCCTGAGTCAGATATCGGCAGTGGGCGGTTCACATACGATATTATTCAGGCACCCGTCCAATAAATTCATGTATATGCTTTCCGACAATTTTGGCGCAGTGTTCAGAGCCGATTATGATCCGGTGGCAAAAACATTCGGTAATCCTAGCATCATTGCCGGAAACATGAACGATAAAAGTTTCAAGGAAGGAACGGGAGGAAGCGCCCGGTTTAACAAACCACAGTTCGGTGTATTCGTAAAAAACGAGAAATACGGCGAAGGAATTGGTCCTGACAACGACCAATATGACTTCTATTTTTGTGACAGAGAAAATCACTGCATCTGGAAACTGGATCCTCATGGGGTAGCGTCTCTTGCAGCCGGACGAAGTAACGAAAACGCCGACGGCAAAATATGGGGATACGTAGACGGCAATCCATTGCATGAGGCACGTTTCAATCAGCCAGCCGGTCTTGCTTACGACCCTGATACAGATATGTTCTATATTGGAGATATTGATAATAAAGGGATTCGTTATATGACAACGGAATAATACTATTTAAAACACAAGTAAATATGAGAAATGTAATCTTACTATTTTTATTGATAGTAGGCTGGACAACTACAGTCTACGCTCAAAATGAACAAGAGACGATTGAGGTGACGGGAATCGTCACTGATCCAAAGAACGAACCTTTAATAGGCGTGAACGTTACAGCAAGAAATATGCCCGGCTTCGGTGCGATAACAGACATAAACGGACGTTACAAGATCAAGGTTCCCAATTACTCTTACTTGATTTTTTCCTATGTGGGATTTACAAAGCAGGAAATCTTTATCAAAGACAAAAAAATCATTAACATCGTTATGGCAGAGACGAAAGAAACGGTCATCGACGAGGTTGTTGTCACAGGGACCGGTGCTCAGAAGAAGGTAACTGTGACAGGTGCCGTTACCACAGTCGACGTTTCCCAGCTACGTACTCCGACGGCAAGCATCACCAATGCTCTTGCAGGCAATGTAGCCGGTATACTCGCCCGCCAGACTTCCGGACAGCCGGGTAGCAATATTTCTGAGTTCTGGATACGCGGTATCTCCACTTTCGGTGCCGGAGGCAGTGCATTGGTGTTGGTCGATGGCTTCGAACGTGATATGAATGAAATCAATGTGGAAGATATCCAGGACTTCTCCGTGTTGAAAGATGCCTCCGCAACCGCCATTTACGGTTCACGCGGTGCAAATGGCGTTGTCTTGATCACGACCAAACGCGGCAAGGAAGGGAAGACCCGCGTCAATGCCAAAGTAGAAACCTCGTATAATACACGCACCAGAACTCCGGAATTTGTGGACGGTCCAACATATGCCCGCATGATGAACGAAGCCTTGGTTAGTCGTAGTCAGGCTCCGGCCTATAGCGAAAGCGACTTGGAACTGTTTGCAAACGGGCTGGATCAGGATCTTTTCCCTAATGTGGACTGGATGAACTTAATACTGAAAGACGGTGCCCCCACTTATCGCGCAACTGTAGACTTGACCGGAGGTGGTACGGTAGCCCGCTATTTCATTTCTGCCAGTTATGTAAATGAAGGCGGCATGTACGAGACGGATCGTGCAATGACGGACTATAACACCAATGCCAACTACCATCGCTGGAACTACCGCATGAATGTAGACATAGACCTGACAAAATCCACGCTGCTAAAAGTAGGCGTATCGGGTTCTTTGGACAAGCAGAACCTGCCGGGAAGCCAGTATCATGAAATATGGCACTCGTTAATGGGATACAGTCCCATCGCTTCTCCGGTACAGTATAGTGACGGGAAATGGGCAGCAGTCGGTAGTGAAGGACGAAGAAATCCGTGGGTACTGACCACCCAACAGGGATATCAGGAAACATGGAAGAATAAAATACAGACTACGGTTAATCTTGAACAAGATTTGAAATTTATCACAAAGGGATTAAAATTCTACGAACGTTTCGGATTCGATACATATACGGATAACGGTGACAACCGTTTCAAATGGCCGGAAAGTTGGTTAGCGGAACGGCAGCGTACCTCCGACGGAGAACTGCAATTCAGAAGAATAGAGACGCAGAAACTGATGGACGGAACGATGTATTCAAGTGGACAACGGAAGGAATACTTGGAGGCAGAGCTACACTATAACCGTACGTTTGGCGACCACATGCTAGGGGCCGTTTTAAAGTATTCTCAGGATAAGACTACCAATACATCTCACAACGGCAATACAGATAGCTACGAGAAGATTGTGCAGAGTATTCAGAATCGTCATCAGGGGTTTGCAGGACGTTTCACATACGGATGGAAATACCGCTACTTCTTTGACTTTAATTTCGGTTACAACGGCTCCGAGAACTTCGCCTCAGGTCAGCAGTTTGGATTCTTTCCCGCCTATTCTGTAGCATGGAACATCGCTGAAGAGTCAATCATCAAGAAACATCTCAAATGGCTGAATATGTTTAAGCTGCGCTACTCATATGGTAAGGTAGGTAACGACAATGTGGGAACCCGCTTCCCATACGTAGAGAAATTCGGGACATGGGATGAAGACGGTTATTATTACGGTGATATCGGCACCAGTAATTATTATTATACCGGACTGACCTATTCGAGAATTGCGTCAAGCAGCATCACTTGGGAGGTAGCCAAGAAACATGACCTCGGACTTGACTTCTCTATGTTCAATGATAAGTTCAGTGGCAGCATTGACTACTTCCACGAACAACGCAACGGTATTTATATGGTACGTAGTTACCTTCCTCAGATCATCGGTCTGAATCACATCACAACGAAACCTTATGCCAACGTGGGTTCTGTCTTGTCCGAAGGTTTTGACGGTAATATCGCTTATAAACAGAGGATAGGTGAGGTAGACCTTACGGTACGTGCCAACATGACCTATAGTAAGAATGAAATCAAGGAGTATGACGAAGAGAACAGCCGCTATCCGTATAAGATGAAATACGGATTCCGTGTAGACCAGGCACGCGGCCTGATAGCCGAAGGATTGTTTAAGGATTATGAAGAAATCCGTAACAGACCCTCACAGGGTTCAGGCATCATGCCGGGAGACATCAAATACAAGGACGTAAACGGTGACGGAGTCATTAACGGAGATGACGAAGTGCCCATCGGTGCGACCACCCGCCCTAACCTGATTTACGGGTTCGGTGTATCTGCACAATGGAAAGGATTTGATATCAACGTTCACTTCCAAGGAGCCGGCAAGTCATCCTTCTTCATAGACGGATTCACCGTATATCCATTCCAAGAGAAGTCATGGGGCAATATTCTGACGGATGTAGTGGGTAACTACTGGTCGCTGGGAATCAACGAAGACCCGAATGCCAAATACCCGCGTCTGAGTTATGGAGGTAATAGCAACAACTATCGTGCTTCTACTTACTGGCTGCGAAACGGTTCGTACATCCGTTTAAAGAATGTGGAATTAGGTTACAGCATCCCCAAACGGTTTGTCAATAAACTCCATTTGGACCGTGTACGCCTCTACCTGATGGGAACGAATCTACTGACCTTCTCCGACTTTAAGCTTTGGGATCCGGAACTGGGTAGTTCCAATGGACAACAATATCCGTTATCCAGAACAGTGACCATCGGACTGACGGTAGGAATCTAAAACAATCATTAAAAGAAAAGTTATGAATAAAAATAAATACATTTTATTGGGAGCAGTGGTACTCGGCTTGGGACTCACTTCCTGTTCCGATTTCCTAAATGTAGACCGCTATTTCAGAGACCAACAATCTACAGAACGCATTTTCTCGGACAAAGACTATACACTTCAATGGCTGTCATTCTGCTACAGTCGCCTGCAGGGAGATAATCTGGAGGTGGGACACAGTGACGTATGCCCTTTCAATTTCTCAGACGACCAAGTATTCAACGAACGAGGAGACCGTTTTGCCAAATTCAAACGCGGCGAATATTTAAATTCCACTGGCGGCCAAAATGCTTGGAAATGGTCGTATGACGGAATCTATCAAGCCTCCATTCTACTGAATGAATTGTATGAGAATGAAGATCTCACTCCGGAGGAAGTGACGGACATAAGAGGACAGGCCCGTTTTCTGCGTGCCTATTTCTACTGGTTACTGCTGAGAAAATTCGGTCCGATACCCATTCTACCACCGGAAGGAGCCGACTATACAAAATCGTATGACGAACTGGCCTACCCACGTAAAACCTATGATGAGTGCGTGGCATTCATCACTTCAGAACTCGAAATTGCAGCTACCGAACTGTTCGAAAAACGCGATAACTTGAACATTGCCCGCCCGACTAAAGGAGCCGCGCTGGCTGTACGTGCCAAAGTTTTCCTTTATGCTGCCAGTCCGCTGGTAAACGGGAATACGGAAATGGCAGACTTCATCAACAAGGACGGCCAACAGTTGATTCCACAAGAATACAATGAAGAGAAGTGGGCAAAAGCCGCTGCTGCCGCCAGAGACATGATCGAGTACTCGGAAACGAGCGGACTCTACAAACTTTATACTTTTGAAAGGCGCCCGGTTAGTACAGACGAGGCTTATCCAACCACTATTGAACCGCCATATCATGAGGAATACAGTAACAAGCCTTTTCCGGAAGGATGGTCCAATATAGATCCATTTGAATCATATCGGTCTCTTTTTAATGGAGATATCTATGCAGCCGAAAATCCGGAACTTATTTTTACCCGAGGAACCAATGGTGACAGCAATGACTTAAAAACAGACAACACGATGGTAGATTTCGTAAAGCATCAACTGCCCGGAACTTTTGGAGGATATAACGTACACGGAATGACCCTGAAGCAGAGTGAAGCATACGCTATGGCAGATGGTACATCATTTGACAAAGAATGCTACACATTATGGAAAGGGAAGTTCACAAACGATGAAAACAAAGATGAACACAAGTACGACAATGTAAAAAATGGCGTATGGTGGGGATATACCAACCGTGAGCCTCGCTTCTATGCTTCCGTAGCTTTCAACGGAGCACAATGGAACGCACTGAGCATTAAGGAAGAAGGAGGAAAAGACTCACGAAACAAACAAATCTGGTATTATCGCGGAGCAACCGACGGGCGTATCAATGGATCTGATAACTGGTGTATTACGGGCATCGGCATCATGAAATATGTAAATCCGAACGATTGCGCCAAATGGGGAGGCTCTATCTACCAAAAAGTGGAACCTACACTTCGTTATGCCGACATATTACTGATGTATGCAGAAGCACTGAATAATATTTCCGAAGGGACACACTACCAGGTGGCCTCATGGGACGGAAGCCAGACTTACGATATCTTCCGTGACAAAGAACAGATGCGCCGTGGAGTTAAGCCTGTCCGTATGCGTGCCGGAGTCCCCGACTATAGCGATGAAGTATATGAAAACCCGAAAAAATTCTTTGAAAAAATAGTTCATGAACGGCAGATCGAATTCTTTGCAGAAACCCAACGCTACTATGACCTGCGTCGTTGGAAAATTGTCGAAGAACATGAAGGAGAACAAATCTACGGTTGCAATACACTGATGAACGAAGAATACAAGGACATGTTTTATCTGCCAGTCAGAGTGGCCGAACTACAGACTTCTTTCTCACGCAAACAGTACTTCTGGCCTATCAGCTTCGATGAGCTGAAACGCAACAATAATCTCTCACAAGCTCCCGGATGGCAGAATTATGATTAGTGTTAACATTATAAACCAAAAGATCAATATGAGAAAATTATATATTTTAGGAATGATACTGGGGATGTATGCAACATTCAGTGCATGCAATGACGAGTGGAAAGATGAACTTTACACACAGATGCTTTCTTTCAAGGCACCTTTAGGTGACAACGGCTTGAGTGAAATTTATGTACGCTATCAGCCGGATGGAACAGGAATATACCAGTTGCCGGTCATTGTCAGCGGCTCGAAAAGCAACAGTCGGAATATCGATGCAAAAATAGCCGTGGATGAGGATACGCTCCGAATACTTAACCAGGAAAAATTCCCTGTAGGTCGTCAGGACCTCTGGTATGTCCCCCTTGCAGAACAGCATTATTCTTTTGAATCAAACATTTGCCATATTCCTGCGGGAGAGAATATACAGCTCTACCCCATCCATTTCAACTTTAACGGGTTGGAACTGGATGAGAAATACGTACTTCCGCTGACTATTGAAGAAGACCCTTCTTATGTTCAAAACAAATATAAGGGACGTTATAAAGCGCTGCTGGGAGTCAATCTGTTCAATGACTACTCCGGAACGTATAACACCACGCTGATGAACATCTACATCGAAGGAACGACAACCGATCCCGCTAAGGTAGATACGCGCTTAGCCCGCGTAGTGGACGAGAATACCATTTTCTTCTATGCCGGTTCAACGTGGGTGGAAGATGAGAACCGCTCCAGGTATAAAGTATTCGTCGAGTTTGAAGAAGGAACGGAGGACGAGGAAGGTACTATTAAAGGAAAGTTGAGATTGTACGGTGACGAAGGCGAACCGGGAATCAATATCCGACCATTGGGAGAATGCAAATATGAAAAACGAATCATTCAGCACGAAACCATCAAATATATGGAACGCCACCTTACCACACTGGAACTGAGTTATAAGTACACGGATGTCACTTCCAATCCGGATTATCCGATAACTTACGAAGTAAAAGGTTCTATGACAATGGAACGCCAGATCAACCCGTTGATACCGGATGAGGATCAAGCTATTGAATGGTAAGAGAAAATTAAAAAAGGAGGAGACAAGCACTTGATTAAACATAGAAGCTTATCTCCTCTTTCTTTTATCAGGATACTCCATATAGCATTTTTATTAGATGATACGAATGCAAACACCATACCAGTCATAAGGTATTCGAGATTGATGAAGAATAATACCCCCTAAAAACGTAAGTATCCGACAGCCATATATGGGAATATATTTATTACATTTGCGGAAGAATCTTGAATTTTAAATTATAGGCTAATTCGGCTCTCATAACTTATCATTCAACGTTTCAAATTAGTAATTCAAAATTAATCATTATGACCCCACAAGAGTTTTTTAAAAAGGACCTGTTCGCCGAAAATGCAGGCGTAGTATTGCTTGAAGTACGCGAAGGATACAGTAAAGCCAAACTGGAAATAAAACCCGAACATCTTAATGCCGGAGCGCGGACACAAGGAGGAGCGATTTTCACGCTGGCAGATCTGGCACTCGCCGCAGCTGCCAATTCGCACGGAACACTCGCTTTCTCTCTTTCATCCTCAATCACTTTTCTGCGTGCCAGCGGTCCGGGCGACACCCTCTATGCCGAGGCACGCGAACGGTATATCGGCCGAAGCACCGGCTGCTATCAAGTAGATATTACTAACCAGAACGGAGACTTGATCGCTACATTCGAATCAAGTGTTTTCCGGAAAGATCAGAAAGTACCTTTTACTCTGTAGACAGACTATTTAACTATAGAAGTCAATGGATGACGATGACCTCTGACATCATTTAAGAAAGCTTTGGCTGAACCGAAATTCAAGAACATATCTAAACGGACAGGAAGGTGGTTCTTATCATCTGTTACGAAGAAAGTAATCACTTCCTTTTCTTTCCCTTTTTTATCGTATTCAACTAATGAGAAGATCAGGCAGCGATAGGTAACCCCATTTTCCGCTTTCACATTCTCTTTTCCCCGATAAATCAGTGTCTGTTCTTCCACTTTACGTCCGGTAGCCATCGGGAATTTGATTTTATCGCCTACCTTATAATCAGCAGGATCATAAGAACGCGCTTGGGCAAGGATAGTCAGCATATCGTAGATGCAGCGACTGTCGCTTTCTTCCGACTCCTGAACTTCTCCGTCACGGAACGTACGTTTTTGTTTGGCAAAGCAAAGGCCGTCTTTATAAGAGAACCAAGCCTCATCTACCGTATAGCGTTTTCCTTCCTCGGCACCTTTACGGAAATAACGAGGTTCCAGTTTTTCACCCATGACGCAAGTCAGTGTATCGCGCATCTTGAAAAAGAAGTCGGCACGCTTGCTACCTAAGGCAAGCAGATTGATACGGTAAGCCGGTTCCGAATGATAGGTAGTTGCATTAGTCGTCAGACTGGCTATACCCGCTTTCACCCAAACGAATTTCCAGTTGAAGTACAAGTCATACATTACATGCTCTCCGGATTGAAAAGCATCGTTTTTAGCTTCACACTGAGCATTGGCAGGAAGCGCAAAACTTCCCATCAACAATGCAAGAATTCCAACAATTAGATGACGTCGCAAATTAGCGACGGTTACGGTTTTGGTTATTTCTATCTCTTTCTCTTTCTTTCTTTTTCTTGTCTTCATCTGGTTTTTGTTTTTTTAGTTCATCCAGTTTCTGTTTGTCTACAGGAGTTGCGTGTATATCCCAGTTTTGGTCAACATCCCATAACGCTTTATATTCAACAACCTTGGGGAAATAGTAAACTTCTTCCGGTTGTATTCCTTTTGCATAGTCTCCCGTGTCCCATTCTCCGTTTCCATTTCTATCATTGATCAGTCTGGCGGCATATTTCCCCGGATTCAGGTAATAGAAATCTGCCCTTCCATCATCCACCAGTCTTCGTCGAACCACTTTATCTTGGGTATCCAGTAATTCTATAAATGCCTGAGGATCTGCTCCTGTTACAATAAAATGAAGAGTAAAATATTCATCCTCACTACGTACCTTAAATGATTGTTTTATCTTATCGGTAAACAAACCATAAATGCCATGAAATGCAGTTGAGTCCACCGAGAACTCATATTCCATTGTAGCGTCCCAATCATTTGCCGGATACAGATTAAACCGCCTCAGATTCAATGAGTCTTGTTCGAATTCGAAAGGAATATCTTTCCAAATTGTATCCACCTTCTGCCGTAGATGAATTGCCGCAGTATCAAAACTTGCAATCGGCTCCTCAAAGTTTAAAGAAACATAGCCATACACGTCCATTGATGAAGGTGCATTCACATTCACCGGTAAGAATTTAGTCGGTATCGGCTCATCTTCTTCACCCTCTTTCTTTTTCTTCTTTTTCTTCTTCTCGGGCTCTTCTTTGGTCAGAGTCTTTTGTTTGGATACCAATTTCAATGTATCTGTACGCGGAATTAACTGGTTCAGCGTATCCGTATAAAGATAGGTAAGGCTAAGGGCCAGAGTATCCTGTTTATAGAGCAAAGAGTCCTTTACCCAATAATGAATCGTATCGTTCCGTTGGTTCTTTTCTATCACAAAAGCCTCCTTTTCATCGAAGTTCAAGCCTTTCAGCACAGGCAAAGTATCTGCTTTACCAGCAAAGTAAAACGTGAATTTCTGCGGAACCAACCGTTCAGACTTAACCAGGTATTGCGAATAATTGAGTTCTTTAAAAGCACGGAGAATCACATCATCCGGCAAATAATGCATATATTTCTTCTCAACGATCGTATCATAAGTCAATGAATCCACCCAAGCCGTATCCATACGGAGTCTTTCTTCCATACGAGGGATGATCAGTGAATCATTAAAAGCAATGACTTCACTCTTCTGAGTGAAAGCAAAGTTCTGATCTGAATCCATCAAACCAAAGATACGATACTTGCCGGGAGCTACCCCACGAATAGAGAAACGCCCACGACTATCGGTACGTGCCACACGGTCGAAAGGAAGTTTAGTAAAGGCGGAGTCATTCAGATTTGCATGCAGTCCGACCAGTATACCTTTAATAGGCTCCAGATTAGAGGCGTCAAGTACCGTTCCCGATACTTCCATCGTATCGATCTGCGCACCGGTAGAAAAAGTAAATGCAAAATTACCCAGAGGATTGCCTTCGTTATTATCGACGATGGCATCCGAGAAGTCTATAGTATAGGTAGTATTAGGTTTCAGTGAGTCAAGCAGGTTCACTTGTATTCTCTTTCCGGAAGCCTTTATCTCCGGTTGTTGAATCTGAGGAGGAGAAACAACCACTTTCTCGGTTGCTTTCTCTAACTTAATAAACTCATCGAACTGAAGAGAAACCTTAGTCCTCTTATTATTAATCGCACCTGCAGCAGGAGTACTGCCGATAAAACGCGGGGGATCATAATCTTTATCTCCTCCCGTCGGTTGTCCAATGCTGGCACAGGAGTACAATATAGCCACCAGTGTAATCACCGGAAGAGCTTTGCGCACGATATGTTTTATCTTTTGATTCTCAAATTGTAACATGGTGCAAAAATAAACGTTCTTCACCAATAAACACTACACTTTCTAGCTAATTTATTAAAAAGTAGCCTTAAATGAATGATTATTGGTCCTTATCTTGTTAATAAATCCCTATCTTTGACTCCCGAAATTCAAACCTAATACAAAAAACCCATGAAGAAACAACTACTTTCCTGCTGTTTGGCTGCACTAGGACTAACAACAGCCATCCAAGCACAAAACTTTAACGAGTGGAAAGACCCGGAAGTGAATTCCGTAAACCGCTCCGTAATGCATACTAATTATTTTGCCTATGCATCAGCTGATGAAGCTAAAGCGGGCAGCAAAGAAGACTCTCAGAATTTTATGACTCTGAACGGTCTCTGGAAATTTAACTGGGTAAGAAATGCAGACGCACGCCCGACAAACTTTTATCAGACAAGTTTTAACGACAAAGGATGGGACAATATTAAAGTGCCCGCCGTTTGGGAATTGAATGGTTATGGCGATCCGATTTACGTAAATGTCGGCTATGCCTGGAGAAACCAATTTCAGAACAATCCTCCCCTTGTCCCCACAGAAAACAATCACGTAGGCTCTTACCGAAAAGAAATCGTTCTTCCTGCCGACTGGAAAGGAAAAGACATCTTTGCCCACTTCGGCTCGGTAACTTCCAATATGTATCTTTGGGTAAACGGCCGCTACGTAGGCTATAGCGAAGACAGCAAACTGGAAGCCGAATTTGATCTGACCAACTACCTGAAACCTGGCAAAAACCTGATTGCCTTCCAGGTGTTCCGCTGGTGCGACGGCAGTTATCTGGAAGATCAGGACTTCTTCCGTTATTCCGGCGTAGGACGCGACTGCTATCTGTATGCACGCGACAAGAAACGCATTCAGGATATCCGCGTCACTCCCGATCTGGACAGCCAGTATAAAGACGGTACACTGAACATAGCTATCGACATGAAAGGCAGCGGCACTGTAGCTCTTGACCTGACAGACGCACAAGGAAAAAGTGTAGCCACAGCCGATCTGAAAGGTTCCGGCAAATTAAACACGACTATCAACGTAGCCAATCCTGCCAAATGGACTGCTGAAACGCCCAACCTCTACACATTGACCGCTACTCTGAAAAATGGAAGTACCGTTACTGAAGTGATCCCTGTCAAGGTAGGTTTCCGCAAGATCGAGCTGACAGGCGGACAAATACTCGTCAACGGCCAACCAGTACTCTTTAAAGGAGCCGACCGTCATGAAATGGACCCGGACGGTGGTTATGTCGTTTCCCTCGAACGTATGATACAAGATATCAAAGTTATGAAACAGCTTAATATCAATGCAGTACGTACCTGCCATTATCCGGACGACAACCGCTGGTATGATCTTTGCGACCAATATGGTTTATACGTAGTAGCCGAAGCCAATGTCGAATCCCACGGAATGGGATATGGAGACAAGAGCCTTGCCAAAAACCCCATTTACGCCAAAGCACATATGGAACGTAATCAACGCAATGTACAACGTGGTTACAACCATCCGTCCATCATCTTCTGGTCATTGGGTAACGAAGCCGGTATGGGACCTAACTTCGAACATTGCTATACATGGATCAAGAACGAAGACAAAACACGTGCCGTACAATATGAACAAGCGGGAACCAGCGAATTCACCGACATTTTCTGCCCGATGTATTATGATTACAATAACTGTATCAAATATTGTGAAGGCAACATTGACAAACCCCTTATCCAATGCGAATATGCACACGCTATGGGCAACTCACAAGGTGGATTCAAGGAGTACTGGGACATCACCCGCAAGTACCCGAAATATCAAGGTGGATTTATCTGGGACTTTGTCGACCAGTCCTGCCATTGGAAAAATAAAGACGGTGTAGCCATCTACGGCTATGGAGGCGACTTTAACAAATATGACGCTTCGGACAATAACTTCAATGACAACGGCTTGATCAGCCCCGACCGCGTACCAAACCCGCACGCTTACGAAGTAGGATATTTCTATCAGAATATCTGGACTACTCCGGCCGATCTTTCCAAAGGTGAGATCAATATCTATAACGAGAACTTCTTCCGTGACTTGTCCGCATTCTATCTGGAATGGCAGTTACTGGCTAACGGGGAAATCGTACAAAACGGCATCGTATCAGACCTGAATGTAGCCCCGCAACAGACTGCAAAACTTCAACTCCCATTCGACATAAAGAACATCTGTTCTTGCAAGGAACTGCTTCTGAACGTCAGCTACAAGCTAAAAGCTGCCGAGACATTGCTTCCTGCGGGAGAAACCATCGCTTATGACCAAATGAGTATCCGTGACTACAAGGCACCGGAACTAAAACTGGAAAACAAGCAGTCCTCCAATATCGCAGTCGTAGTTCCCTCTTTCCACGATAACGACCGCAACTATCTGATTGTTTCCGGCGAAGACTTCACACTCGAATTCAACAAGCACAACGGTTACCTCTGCCGCTACGACGTCAGCGGAATGCAACTGATGGAAGACGGAAGTGCACTGACTCCCAACTTCTGGCGTGCTCCGACCGACAACGACTTTGGAGCAGGATTACAACACAGATATGCCGCATGGAAGAATCCGGAACTAAAACTGACTTCATTGAAGCATGATATAGAAAACGAACAAGCAGTGGTTCGTGCAGAATATGACATGAAATCTATTGGTGGAAAGCTGTACCTGACGTATGCCATCAATAATAAGGGAGCAGTAAAAGTAACTCAAAAGATGGAAGCAGACAAGAGCAAGAAGGTTTCCGATATGTTCCGTTTCGGAATGCAGCTGCGTATGCCTGTCACCTTCAATGAGATTGAATATTACGGACGCGGACCGGGTGAAAACTATTCTGACCGTAACCATGCCGCAAGGATCGGCAAGTACCACCAGACCGTAGAAGAACAATTCTATCCATACATCCGCCCGCAGGAAACCGGTACCAAAACTGATATCCGTTGGTGGAGACTGCTTAATATCGGCGGCAACGGACTGCAGTTTGTAGCCGATGCACCGTTCTCCGCTTCCGCACTGAATTATACAATCGAATCATTGGATGACGGTGCCGGCAAAGACCAGCGTCACTCACCGGAAGTAGAAAAAGCCAACTTCACAAACTTCTGTATTGATAAGGCACAAACGGGACTCGCCTGCGTAAATAGCTGGGGTGCTATCGCTTTGGAAAAATACCGTCTTCCATATCAGGATTATGAGTTCAGTTTCATAATGAATCCTGTATATCATAAACTGAAGTAAAAAACATAGTTAAAAAACACGGTATCAGAGTACAAGAATACCGAATTTAAAGTACTTTTGCAGCCGGAAACTTATTTCATGGAATAAGTTTCCGGCTTTTCTTCCTTAGATCATCTATCCATACAATGAATGTACACAGCGACGAACGCACAATTTTAAAAAACAGATAAATATAAAGTATGAAAAGTAGAATTGTTTTTTTTGCATTTTGCTTAGCCCTCTTGTCTAGTTGCGGCAATAAGGGCAATGACACAGGGAAAGTCCCAGAATATGCAGTACAAGAATTACAGAAGACAACTGCAGATCTAATGAAAGCTTATCCGGCTACTATCAAAGGTAGACAAGACGTAGAAATCCGCCCGCAGGTATCGGGATTCATCACAAAGTTATGTGTAGATGAAGGAGCAACCGTTCGCAAAGGACAGCTCTTATTCATCATAGACCCTACTCAGTATGAAGCAGCAGTACGCACAGCAAAAGCTTCAGTTGCAACAGCAGAAGCAGCCGTGAATACACAACAAATGACTGTTGACAATAAGATCGAACTGAACAAGAAACAGATTATCAGCGATTATGACTTGTCAATGGCGAAGAACTCACTGGCACAGGCTCAGGCACAACTCGCCCAGGCTAAAGCACAGCTGACCACAGCACAACAAAATTACTCTTTCACACAAGTAAAGAGTCCTTCAGACGGCGTTATCAACGACATTCCTTATCGTTTGGGAGCACTCGTAAGCCCCTCTATGGCTACGCCAATGACTACAGTATCTGAAATAGACGAAGTATATGTATACTTCTCTACAACTGAAAAAGAACTGCTGGCTATGACCAAAACCGGAGGAACCATCAAAGAAGAAATCAGTAAAATACCAGCCATCAAACTACAATTGATTGACGGCACAACATATGATGCAGAAGGAAAGGTAGATGCTATCACAGGAGTGATCGACCAGTCAACCGGTTCTGTTAGCATGCGTGCTATCTTCCCTAACAAGGAGCATATGCTTCGTAGTGGTGGAACTGCCAACGTTCTGATCCCTTATAATATGGAGAACGTTATCAGCATCCCACAATCGGCTACTGTAGAAATCCAGGACAAAAAGTTCGTTTACGTTCTGCAGCCGGACAACACGGTGAAATATACCGAGATCGGTATATTCAACCTGGACAACGGAAAAGAATATCTGGTAACTTCCGGACTGAACCCCGGCGATAAAATCGTAGTCGAAGGTGTACAGAGCCTGAAGGACGGCCAAAAAATACAACCAATCACGCCGGCTCAAAAAGAAGCGAACTATCAACAGCATTTGAAAGACCAGCACGACGGAAATTTAGCTACAGCTTTCAACTAATAATTTAGATAATCGTATGAAATTAGATAAATTCATTAACCGTCCGGTACTATCAACAGTTATTTCCATTTTGATAGTTATCCTAGGTGCTATCGGATTGGCAACACTGCCTATCACACAGTATCCGGACATTGCGCCTCCTACCGTATCGGTAAGAGCCACATATACGGGTGCCAGTGCATCGACCGTATTGAACTCTGTAATTGCCCCTCTGGAAGAGCAGATCAACGGTGTAGAAAACATGATGTACATGACTTCCAACGCATCCAATACCGGTTCCGGTGATATCTCGATCTACTTCAAACAAGGAACTGATCCGGATATGGCTGCCGTTAACGTACAGAACCGTGTTTCCATGGCACAAGGTTTGCTACCTGCCGAAGTTACCAGAATTGGTGTGACTACTCAGAAACGTCAGACATCCATGCTGGTAGTATTCTCTCTTTACGATGAAACCGATACATATACAGATGCTTTCATCGAAAACTATGCAAAAATCAACCTGATTCCTCAGGTTCAACGTGTACAGGGTGTAGGTGATGCCAGTGTGATGGGTCAGGACTACTCCATGCGTATCTGGCTGAGACCGGACGTAATGGCTCAGTATAAACTGATCCCCAACGACGTATCTACCGCTTTGGCTGAACAGAATATAGAAGCGGCTCCGGGACAATTCGGTGAACGTAGTAACCAGACTTTCCAATATACCATTCGTTACAAAGGACGTCTGCAACAGCCGGAAGAGTTTGAGAACATTGTCATCAAGTCTCTGCCTAACGGTGAGGTACTTCGACTGAATGATATTGCGGAGATTCAGCTGGACCGTCTGGGATATAACTTTACCAACCGTGTAAACGGACACAAAGCTGTAACCTGTATCGTTTATCAGATGGCTGGTACAAATGCTACGCAAACCATCACTGATATCCAGAAATTATTGGATGAAGCATCCACAACACTGCCTTCGGGATTGAAGATTAACGTTTCCATGAACGCCAACGACTTCTTGTTCGCTTCTATCCACGAAGTGTTGAAGACATTGATCGAGGCATTTATTCTGGTATTTATCGTAGTATATATCTTCTTGCAGGATTTGCGTTCTACCTTGATTCCGACTATCGCTATTCCGGTAGCCCTTATCGGTACATTCTTCGTACTGTCACTGATCGGATTCAGTTTGAACTTGCTGACCCTGTGTGCCCTTGTGCTTGCCATTGCGATTGTGGTCGATGATGCGATTGTGGTTGTCGAGGGTGTACATGCCAAGCTCGATCAGGGATATACATCCGCCCGTCTGGCATCTATCGATGCGATGAACGAATTGGGTGGTGCCATCGTATCTATCACACTGGTCATGATGTCCGTGTTTATTCCGGTAAGTTTCATGGGTGGTACGGCAGGTACGTTCTATCGCCAATTCGGTTTGACAATGGCTATCGCTATCGGTCTGTCCGCATTGAACGCCTTGACACTGAGTCCGGCATTGTGTGCCGTTCTTCTGAAACCGCATACTGATCATGGAGATAAGAAACAAACACTTGTTTCTCGCTTCCACACTTCTTTCAATGCCGCTTATGACTCTATATTAAAGAGGTATAAGAAACGCGTACTCTTCTTTATCCAGAAAAAGTGGTTGTCAATGGGACTGGTGGTTCTCTCTATCGTATTGCTGATCTTCTTTATGAACACTACTCCGACAGGTATGGTCCCTAATGAAGATACTGGTACGCTGATGGGAGCTGTAACGCTACCTCCGGGTACATCACAAGACCGCTCGGAACAAATACTGGCACGTGTAGACAGTCTGATTGCTGCGGACCCTGCCGTAGCTTCACGTACATTGATCTCCGGTTTCAGTTTCATTGGTGGTCAGGGACCGTCTTACGGTTCTTTCATTATCAAACTGAAAGACTGGGATGAACGCTCCATGATTCAGAACTCAGACGTTATCGTCGGTTCTTTATACATGCGTGCGCAGAAGATTATCAAGGAAGCACAGGTATTGTTCTTCGCTCCTCCTATGATCCCTGGTTACTCGGCATCTACGGATATCGAGGTGAACATGCAGGACAAGACAGGTGGTGACCTGAACAAATTCTTTGATGTAGCCAACAACTACACCGCAGCATTGGAGGCACGTCCGGAAATTAACTCTGCAAAAACGACCTTCAACCCGAACTTCCCGCAATATATGATTGATATTGATGCGGCAGCTTGTAAGAAGGCAGGTATCAGCCCAAGCGATATTCTTAGCACGATGCAGGGATATTACGGAGGTTTGTACGCATCCAACTTCAACCGTTTCGGTAAGATGTACCGTGTAATGATTCAGTCGGATCCGTTATCACGCAAGAATCTGGAATCACTGAATAATGTCAAGGTTCGTAACAACCAAGGCGAAATGGCTCCGATTTCCCAGTTCATCTCTGTAGAGAAGGTATACGGACCTGATATTATCAGCCGTTTCAACTTGTATACTTCCATGAAGGTGATGGTAGCTCCGGCTTCCGGTTATACTTCTGGTCAGGCACTGGCTGCACTGGCAGAAGTGGCCAAAGAAAACCTTCCGGCAGGTTACACCTATGAACTAGGAGGTATGGCTCGTGAGGAAGCACAAAGTAGCGGCAGTACGACTGGTTTGATCTTTATCCTTTGTTTCGTATTCGTTTATTTGCTGTTGAGTGCTCAGTACGAAAGTTATATTCTTCCGCTGGCCGTATTGTTATCCATTCCATTCGGTTTGCTGGGCAGCTTCCTGTTCGTCAACGGAATGAGCGCGATCGGTAGTATATCGGCCTTGAAAATGATACTCGGTACCATGTCCAACAATATCTATATGCAGATTGCGTTGATCATGTTGATGGGTCTGTTGGCAAAGAACGCGATCCTGATTGTAGAGTTTGCCCTCGACCGTCGTAAGATGGGTATGAGCATCACATGGGCAGCCGTTCTGGGTGCCGGTGCCCGTCTCCGCCCGATCCTGATGACCTCATTGGCCATGGTAGTCGGTCTGCTTCCGTTGATGTTCGCATTCGGTGTAGGTGCCCACGGTAACCGTACACTGGGTACAGCTTCTATTGGTGGTATGTTGATCGGTATGATCTGCCAGATCTTCATCGTTCCTGCTTTGTTCGTTATCTTCCAGTATCTGCAAGAGAAGGTTAAACCGATGGAATGGGAAGACATCGACAATACGGATGCCGTAACTGAGATTGAACAATACGCTAAATAATGAAATTCGATATGAAGAAACAGATTCTATATATGGTGTGTGCAACTGCTCTCCTGAGCAGCTGCCACATCTATAAGTCGTATGACAGACCCGAAGATATTACCGCTTCCGGCCTGTATCGTGATCCGGCAGCGGACAATGATACATTAGCTTCGGATACCACCAACTTCGGTAACCTGCCGTGGAGAGAAGTCTTCACCGACCCACAGCTCCAGTCTCTCATCGAACAGGGACTGAAACAAAACACTGACCTCCTTTCCGCTGCATTGAACGTCAAAGCGGCAGAAGCGTCTCTGATGTCAGCCCGACTGGCTTATGCACCGTCCATCGGTTTGTCTCCACAGGGAACAATCAGCAGTTTTGACAAGAACGCAGCAACTAAAACGTACTCATTGCCGGTTACTGCCAGTTGGCAAGTAGACCTGTTCGGGCAACTGCTGAACTCCAAACGAAATGCACAAGTCACCCTGAAACAGACAAAGGCTTATCGCCAGGCTGTACAGACACAAGTTATTGCCAACATTGCCAACATGTATTATACCTTGCTTATGCTCGACCGCCAGCTGGAGATCACTCAGGCTACGGCTGAGGTACTGAAGCGTAATGCTGAAACCGTACAGGCACTTTCGGAAAGATCGACCTACACATCTGCCGCTTTAGCACAAAGCAAAGCTGCCTATGCACAAGTAGTGGCTTCCATCCCCGACATCGAGCAGAGCATCCGCGAAACGGAAAATGCCCTGTCTACCTTCTTGGGAGAAGCTCCGCACGCGATCAAACGTGGTGTACTGGAAGCACAGGCACTTCCTGAGGAACTTTCCGCAGGGATTCCTTTGCAGTTGTTATCTAACCGTCCGGACGTAAAAGCAGCCGAAATGTCTTTGGCAAGCTGCTATTATAATACGAACTCTGCCCGTGCCGCTTTCTATCCGCAGATCACTCTCAGCGGTTCTGCCGGATGGACAAACAGTGCAGGTTCCGCCATTATCAATCCGGGTAAGTTACTGGCTTCCGCTATCGGTTCACTGACTCAGCCATTGTTCTACCGTGGTACGAATATTGCCCGCCTGAAAGCAGCGAAAGCACAGGAAGAACAAGCTAAATTATCTTTCCAGCAAACGTTGTACAATGCCGGAAGCGAAGTCAGCAATGCGCTAAGTTTATACCAAAACACCAGTAAAAAAGCTGAATCCCGCCAAATGCAGGTAGAATCTGCCAAGAAAGCTTCGGAAGATACAAAAGAATTGTTTAACTTAGGGACGTCAACCTATCTGGAAGTATTGTCGGCACAGCAATCTTATCTGAGCGCACAGATTTCTCAGGTTTCCGACTGTTTCGACAAGATGCAGGCTGTGGTCAGCCTCTACCAGGCGTTAGGCGGTGGAAGAGAAGATTAACTTTAAACATATACTATTATGATTAGTCCGTTAGCTTACGTAGACCCCGAAGCGAAATTAGGCAAGAATGTAACTGTCTTGCCTTTCGCCTACATCGAGAAAGATGTGGAAATCGGCGATGACTGTACCATCATGTCATACGCCAGTATCCTGAAAGGTACAAAAATGGGGAAAGGAAACAAAATACATCAGAATGCTGTCCTGGGAGCAGAACCGCAAGACTTTCACTATACAGGGGAAGAAAGCAGTCTGATCATCGGAGACAATAACGATATCCGTGAGAATGTAGTAATCAGCCGTGCCACTTTTGCAGGAAATGCTACCAGAATTGGAAACGGGAACTACCTGATGGATAAGGTACACCTTTGCCATGATGTGCAGATCAGCAATAATTGTGTGGTAGGAATAGGTACTACAATTGCAGGAGAATGCTCATTAGATGATTGTGTGATCCTAAGCGGCAACGTAACGTTGCACCAATATTGTCACATTGGTAGCTGGACACTTGTACAAAGCGGATGCCGCATCTCCAAAGATGTTCCTCCCTACGTAATTATGTCCGGTAATCCTGTTGCCTATCATGGAGTGAATGCAGTCGTTCTGTCACAGCATCACAATACGTCGGAAAGAATCCTTCGTCATATTGCCAATGCTTACCGGTTGATCTATCAAGGTAATTTCAGTGTTCAGGATGCTGTCCAGAAGATTATCGATCAGGTTCCGATGAGTGAAGAAATCGAGAATATCGTGAATTTCGTAAAAGGTTCGGAACGTGGGATTGTGAAATAGACAAAATACACTTTTCATAGAGAAAGGGTGATGTCTTTTTACGGACATCACCCTTCTTATTTATTCAAACTCCAGCGTACCGAAGAAGTCGGGACGATGGAAGTCCGGTTTCTCAATCTTTATCGGATTCCATGACAGGAAGTGAGGGGTTTGCAGTTCATCCCCGCATTTATAGAAATTCGCTTTAACTTCCTTTCCATCCAGTGACTGTATCTGATGCTTGAAGAATGCAGCATAAGGAATAATCAAGGCTACTTCCCAAGTCGTATCGTCCACACGTTCTTCGAAGGGTTCATTGCCCAGACTGGACCAACGCTGCACGAGAGCCGTCACTTCTTTCGGAGCGTGTTCCCGACCGTTACGGGCTGGTCCGGCACCGATCAGAATCGTTCCGATGCAGTTACATTCTATATTATAATAGATTCCGTCACTGGCCGGAACAGAGAAAAACTCCACACAGGAATCAGTCCATACAGATCCATTGTCTTCTCCATACTTGGCACGTACACTTTCTTCTCTGACTTTGAAGTGCAACAGAATAGAATCTTTGGTATGCGCAATCCGGAAACTTACTTTTGGCTTGTAAGGATATTCAGCCCAGTTGACACACTGAACCGGCTGGAAATCTATCTTTTCCTCATCAAATAATTTAGGAAGCGAACAAGCCTCTACATTAGCAGAACTAATTTTCTTTACTTTCATATATCTTTCGTTTGGAGGATACAAATATAGTTACTTTCTCCTAATAAGGTTCCCGAAAATCAAATAAAAACAATATATTTGCCATTAGTAATACCCTAAACAACCGAATTAGTGAGAAAAACAATCCTTTTATTTCTGCTATTTTTAAGCGTAACTGCTGTCCGTACGTTAGGACAAAATATTACTTTCAGCCATTTGACCACAGATGACGGACTTTCCCAGTTTTCCGTCAACAGCCTGTACATTGACGAACGGGGCATTATATGGATAGGTACGCGCGAAGGGCTGAACCGTTATAACGGTAACGATATCAAAAGTTTCAAGCTCAAGAAGAATGATCCGAACAGTCTGTTCAGCAATACCGTACTCCGTATCACAGGTAATAAGAACGGGAAGGTTTACCTGCTTTGCACCGACGGTGTAGCCGAATTTGACATGACCACTCAACGATTCAAAACCCTACTGCAAGGCAATGTGGACGCTATCTACTACAACGAAAAACTATATATCGGAAAAAGAGAAGAAGTATTCGTTTTCAACGAGAACACGAACAACTTCGACCTTTACTACCACCTTGCCGGGAAAGACATTAACCTATCCTGCCTCCATCTGGACGAGAAGAAAAACCTGTGGATGGGAACCACCAGCAATGGTGTTTACTGCCTGTCGGACGACAAGCAACTCTCTCAGCCCATCACGAAAGGAAACATAGCCAGCATCTACGAAGACTCATCCAAAGAACTGTGGATTGGCAGCTGGGAAGAAGGACTCTACCGTATCCGCACAAACGGCACTATCGACAACTTCCGCCACGACCCGAAGAATCCGAACAGTATATGTTCCGATTTTGTCAGAAGCTGCTGTGAAGATAATCTGGGAAATCTATGGATCGGAACTTTCCACGGCTTGAACCGCTACGACAAAAGCACAGGACAGTTCCAACTTTATACCGCCAATGACAACAAACCCGACGGACTCACCCACTCTTCCATCTGGTGTATCGTGAAAGACGAACAGGGAACCCTATGGCTGGGAACTTACTTTGGCGGCGTCAACTACTTCAATCCGGAATATGAAATCTATACCCGCTATAAAGTAGGAGACACGGAGAAAGAAGGATTAAGCAGTCCCATCGTCGGCAGAATGACGGAAGACAAAGACGGTAACTTATGGATCTGCACCGAAGGCGGCGGCGTGAACGTCTACAACCGGAAAAACAATACTTATCGCTGGTACCGCCACGAAGAAGGCAAGAACAGTATCTCGCACAACAACGTCAAGGCAATCTATTACGACCGGACAGAGGAGATTATGTGGATCGGCACACACTTGGGAGGACTGAACAAACTCGACCTGCGCACCAACCGCTTTACCGTTTACCGGATGAAAGCGGGCGACCCGACCACACTGCCCTCGGACATTGTACGCGACATCGTGCCCTACGAAGACAAACTGATCATCGCCACACAAAACGGAGTCTGCCTTTTCAATCCGGCAACAGGCACCTGCGAACATCTTTTCAAGGATACCAAAGAAGGCAGAGATATCGGTATGGTGGCCAGCCTCTACATCGACAAGGACGAAACGCTATGGGTTTCCGCTACCGGAGAGGGCGTATATTCTTACCGCTTCGACACCGGCAAGCTCACCCACTATGCACACAATCCCTCCATTCCGAACACTCTCAGCAACAACAATGTCAACAACATCATGCAAGACAGCAACGGCAACCTGTGGTTCTCCACTTCCGGAAGCGGGCTCGACCGTTACCGCAAGGAGAGCAACGACTTCGAAAACTTCGATATGCAGAAAGACGGACTATCCAGCGACTGTATCTACGAAGTATTCGAGTCGTCCATACAAAAGGGAGACTTGCTGCTGATTACCAATCAGGGATTCTCCCAGTTTGACTATCCGCAAAAGAAGTTTTACAACTACGGTACAGAGAACGGATTCCCGCTGACTGCCGTCAACGAAAACGCATTGTTCGTAACGCATGACGGAGAAGTATTTCTAGGCGGCATCCAAGGCATGATTTCTTTCTGGGAAAAGAAACTGCACTTTACGCCCAAGTCCTACAGCATCATCCTTTCCCGCCTGCTGGTCAACGGAAAGGAGATCACTGCCGGAGACGACACCGGCATCTTGGAACAGTCCATCGCCTATACACCGGAAATCAGCCTGAAAGCCGACCAATCCATGTTCAGCATAGAATACGCCACTTCCAACTTCATCCCTGCCAACAGGAATGAAATCGTCTACCGCCTCGAAGGTTTCTCCGACGAATGGAATCACACCGACCGCAAACAGACGCTTATCACTTATACCAACCTGAATCCGGGCAAATATACGCTCGTCATCAAGTCGGACGGAGACGGTATCGAAGAAGCCCGACTACTGATCCGTGTATTACCGCCTTGGTATGAGACATGGTGGGCTTATCTGATTTACACCATTTGTACCGTCAGTCTATTATGGTATCTCATTCAGAACTACAATTCCCGCATCAAACTGCGTGAGTCACTGAAATATGAAAAGAAGCACATCGAAGACCTCGAAGCATTAAACCAATCCAAGCTGCGCTTCTTTACCAACATCTCCCACGAATTCCGCACTCCGCTGACGTTGATCGTGGGACAGGTAGAAACGCTGTTGCAAGTACAGACATTCACACCTAATATTTATCACAAGATATTGGGAATTTACAAAAACAGCCTCCAACTGCGTGAACTAATTACGGAACTGCTCGACTTCCGCAAGCAGGAACAAGGGCACATGAAAATCAAAGTCAGCCGACATAATCTGGTGAACTTCCTGTACGAGAATTATCTGTTATTCCTTGAATACGCCAGCAGCAAGCAAATCAATTTCAAGTTCAACAAGCAGTCGGATGATATTGAAGTATGGTACGACCAGAAGCAGATGCAGAAGGTAGTGAACAATCTGCTGTCCAACGCATTGAAGCATACGAAAGCGGAAGATACCATCTCCATCAACGTATCGCAGGAGGATAAATACGTCATTATCGAGATCAAAGACACGGGAACAGGCATTGCCGCCGCCGAGATCGACAAGATATTCGACCGTTTCTACCAGACCGAACGCCTCGACTCGCTGAATACCGGAGCCGGCACAGGCATCGGACTGGCGTTGACAAAAGGTATCATCGAACTTCATCACGGAACCATCCGTGTAGAGAGCGAACCGGGCAAGGGAAGCCGTTTTATCATTACGTTGAAATCGGGCAACCAGCACTTTACTGAGGAACAAATCATACGGGACAACACCGACACCAACATTCAGCAACAACCGGAAACAATCGTTCCAACCGTAGAAATACTGCCCGATTCCGAATGGAAGGAGGAAGACAACAAACGCATCGAAGATGCGAAAATGCTGATAGTGGAAGACAACGAATCCATCAAGCAAATGCTGGCAGGTATCTTCGAAACGTTCTATCAGGTCACCACCGCTTCCGACGGTGTAGAGGCACTGGATATCATACAGAAAGATATGCCAAGCATCATACTGAGCGACGTTGTCATGCCACGTATGTCGGGTACGGAACTCTGTAAGCAAATCAAAACGGACTTCAACACCTGTCACATCCCGGTAGTACTACTGACGGCACGCACAGCCGTGGAACACAACATTGAAGGATTAAAGATCGGCGCGGACGATTATATCACCAAGCCGTTCAATACCAATCTCCTGATCTCCCGTTGCAACAATCTGGTGAACTCACGGCGGTTGCTACAGGAGAAATTCAGCAAACAGCCACAGGCTTTTGCCCAGATGCTTGCCACTAACCCGATGGATAAAGAAATGCTGGACCGTGCCATGGCCATCATCGAACAGCACTTGGATAATACGGACTTTAATGTCAACATCTTCGCCCGTGAAATGGGGATGGCACGTACCAATCTGTTCACGAAGCTGAAAGCCGTCACCGGTCAGACACCGAACGACTTTATATTAAGTATCCGTCTCAAGAAAGGAGCCGTCATGCTGCGGAACAATCCGGAGCTGAACATTACGGAGATTTCCGACCGCATCGGTTTCTCTTCTTCCCGCTATTTCAGTAAATGCTTTAAGGAGATTTACCACGTCAGTCCGCTTGCCTACCGCAAGGGTGAAGAAAAAGAGGAAGAAGGGAACGAAGAAACGGATCAATAACCCATAAACAGGTAAGCAAGTAGCATTTGTAACAGGAGAACCTATGCCAAAGTAGTTCCCTCCTGTTGGCACACTTGTGCCACGCTGCTGGCACGACCGTGCCATCGCAGTGGCACAGCTGTGCCAACAGCGTGGCACAAGATCCGGGCTACGATGTCAGGAAAAGGCATCCGTAGCCCCGAAACATTTAACCCTTTAGAATGGACTATTTTGTATCACACCTGTACATTCCTGCTCACTCATTTCCGCCAATCCTCTTATCTTTGTGTTCAGTAATCACTCCATAAAAGATCAACATTATGAAGAATGTCTCACGTTTACTACCGCTATTGCCCGGTATAGCCCTGCTGACCGGATGCAATCAGAAAGTACAAAAAGACAACGGACAAAACTCACAAAAGCCTAACATTATTTATATATTCGCGGACGACCTTGGCATAGGTGACCTTAGCTGCTATGGAGCAACGAAGGTCAGTACTCCCCATATCGACCGCCTTGCCGGACAGGGTGTACAGTTCACCAACGCCTATGCAACTTCCGCCACCAGTACCCCTTCCCGCTTCGGACTCCTGACAGGTATGTACCCGTGGCGACAGGAGAACACAGGCATCGCCCCCGGAAACTCGGAACTAATCATCGACACCGCCTGCGTCACCATGGCCGATATGCTGAAAGAAGCAGGTTACGCCACCGGAGTTGTCGGCAAATGGCATCTTGGACTCGGTCCGAAGGGAGGCACCGACTTCAACGGGCACATCACCCCCAACGCCCAAAGTATCGGCTTCGACTACGAGTTCGTGATTCCGGCAACCGTAGACCGTGTCCCCTGTGTATTCGTCGAGAACGGACACGTGGTAGGACTCGACCCGAACGACCCGATCACTGTGAACTACGAGCATAAAGTAGGCGACTGGCCTACAGGCGAAGAGAACCCGGAACTCGTAAAACTAAAACCCAGTCAGGGACATAACAATACGATAATCAACGGCATCCCCCGCATCGGCTGGATGACCGGAGGTAAGTCCGCTCTCTGGAAAGACGAGGACATCGCCGACATCATCACCAATAAAGCAAAAAACTTCATCGCCTCCCATAAGGAAGAACCTTTCTTCTTATATATGGGCACGCAGGACGTACACGTACCGCGCGTCCCACATCCCCGCTTCGCCGGGAAAAGCGGTCTGGGAACCCGCGGAGACGTAATCCTGCAACTCGACTGGACCATCGGAGAGATCATGAACACCCTCGACAGCCTCCAGCTGACGGACAACACCATCCTGATATTCACCAGCGACAATGGCCCCGTCATCGACGACGGCTACCAGGACCAAGCCTTTGAACGCCTCAACGGACATACCCCGATGGGTATTTACCGTGGTGGAAAGTACAGCGCTTACGAAGCCGGAACCCGTATTCCGTTCATCGTCCGCTGGCCTGCCAAAGTGAAGCCGAACAAGCAACAGGCTCTCTTCTCACAAATCGATATCTTTGCCTCACTTGCCGCTTTACTGAAACAACCGCTTCCGGAAGGCGCAGCTCCTGACAGTCAGGAACATCTGAACACGCTTCTGGGAAAAGACTACACCAGTCGTGAATACATCGTACAGCAAAATCTCAATAATACGCTCGCCATCGTGAAAGGACAATGGAAGTACATCGAACCGAGTGACGCCCCCGCCATCGAATACTGGACAAAAATGGAACTGGGCAATGACAGGCATCCCCAGCTGTACGATTTATCCGCCGATCCATCGGAGAAAAACAATGTAGCGAAACAGCATCCGGAAGTTGTCAGAGAGCTGTCCGAACTGCTTGAATCGGTAAAGACAAGATAACCAATGAGAATAGCAGATTTGTATTATTTTGTATCAATCTTGAATAATTCTATCCATATGAGAACAATCAATGCGTATATCTTTGCCATCGTAAATTCAACAAAATCACTTAATTTTTAATATATGAAAAAACATCTATCCAACCAGACAAGAAAAAGGATGCTCTCCATTTTGGGAATGCTCCTGCTTTCTGTTCCATTTGTGCTTGCACAAGTACTTGTCAAAGGTACTGTGAAGGATAATCTAGGAGAAGGTGTTCCCGGAGCCAGTGTTCAGGTAAAAGGCACTTCGCAGGGAACGATCACCGACCTTGACGGTAAATTCACTCTTAACATCCCCCAAAAGAACGCTACCTTGGTTATTTCCTTTATCGGCTACGTCACCGTAGAACAAAAGGCGGACTCGCAAAAACCAATGGTCATCACATTAAAAGAAGATACTAAAACGCTGGACGAAGTAGTGGTTGTCGGCTATCAGGAAGTACGCCGCCGTGACCTTACAGGTTCCGTGGCGAAAGCCAACATGGCGGATGTACTTACCGCTCCCGTCGCTTCATTCGACCAGGCACTCGGCGGACGTATCGCCGGAGTAAACGTAACTTCGGGCGAAGGTATGCCGGGCGGCAACATGAGCATCGTGATCCGTGGTAACAACTCACTGACACAAGAAAACTCGCCGCTGTTCGTTATCGACGGTTTCCCGATAGAAGATTCATCGGCAGCCAGCACGCTGAACCCTTCCGATATCGAGTCGCTCGACTTCCTCAAAGATGCGTCGGCTACGGCCATTTACGGTGCGCGCGGTGCCAACGGTGTTGTCATCATCACCACCAAGAAAGGTAAGGTAGGACGGGCACAGTTGTCCTATGACGGTAGTTTCGGTGTGCAGCACGTCACCCGCACTATTCCGATGATGGATGCTTATGAGTTTGTCAAGCTACAGAATGAAATGTATCCTACCGTCGTCGCCGGCTCATACCTGATGAACTACGAAGGCAAGCAATGGACACTGGACGATTATAAAGACATACCGCAATATAACTGGCAGGACGAGATATTCAAGACTGCCTGGCAGCAGAATCATACGGTCAGACTTGCCGGTGGTACGGAAGGTGTACGATACAATGCTTCCTTATCTTACTTCGATCAGGACGGTACGCTGATAGAAACCGGTTACAAACGTATGCAAGGACGTATGAACACAGTAGTCCGTCGCGGCAAACTGAACATGAGCCTGACCACCAACTATTCACGCTCTATCCAGACAGGTAGTACTCCATCATCCACCTCTTACAGTGGTATGAACAACCTTTTCTATAGCGTATGGGGATACCGTCCGGTGACTTCCCCCGACACTCCGCTCAGCTTCCTGATGGACAGTTCAACGGACAACGCCGTAGATTCAAGCAACGACTACCGTTTCAACCCGATCAAATCGCAGAAGAACGAATACCGGAAGAGCTATACCAACAATCTTCAAATGAACGGATTCGCAGAATACGAAGTACTGAAAGGACTGAAACTGAAAGTTTCCGCCGGATATACTTATGATTCACGCAAGCAGGATCAGTTCAACAACTCGAATACCCGCTACGGAGGTCCTACCTCTACAGATAAAGTAAATGCTCAGGTAACCCGCCAGGAACGCCTGACATGGCTGAACGAAAACACCCTGACTTATCAGACTAACATCAAAAAGAAACACTTCCTCAATGTATTGGGAGGTATCACGTTCCAGAACTCGGACTATGAGATTTATTCATTCCGCACAACGCACATCCCCAACGAATCACTCGGTATGGCAGGCATGAGCGAAGGACAGGCAGGTACTACCACTTCGGCAAAGTCTTCATGGGCGATGTTATCATACCTCGGACGTGTGACTTACAACTATATGTCTAAATATTACGCTACCGTTTCTTTCCGTGCCGACGGTTCTTCCAAGTTCAACAAGGACAACCGTTACGGATACTTCCCTTCCGGTTCTCTCGCATGGAGCTTCTCGGAAGAAGAATTTATGAAGCCGTTGAAAAGTGTACTGTCCAGTGGTAAGGTTCGTTTGAGCTGGGGACTCACGGGTAACAACCGTATCGGCGAATATGATTATTATGCGCTCCTGGCGGTATTGAAATCAAGAGTCGGCTCGTATACATCGACAAACTCCCTCCCAAGCGGCGTCTATCCATTCGACAATGATGCGACGAATGCAGGTGTTGTTCCTACTTCTCTGCCCAACAAGGATTTGAAATGGGAAACAACCGAACAATGGAACGCAGGTCTCGACCTCGGATTCTTCGACGAACGCATCGGTATAACGATGGATATTTACCGGAAGACCACCCGCGACCTGTTGCTGGACGCTTCCCTGCCTTTTTCTTCGGGTTATTACAGCGCTACCAAGAATATCGGTAAAGTACGTAACGATGGTCTGGAACTTAGTCTGAACACCGTCAACTTCCAGACACGCGCCTTCAAGTGGACGACTAACTTCAACATTTCATTCAATAAGAATAAAGTACTGGCATTGTCGGAGAATCAGACAGCCTTGCTGACTGCCGCGCAATTCGACCAGAACTACAACGGTCAGTCCAGCTACATCGCCAAAGTCGGTCTGCCGATGGGACTGATGTATGGTTATGTCTATGAAGGTACATACAAGTACGACGACTTCAACAAATCGGGTAACTCATACAGCCTGAAACCGGGAGTGCCCCACTACTCTACTGAGACCAACACTCAGCCGGGTATGCCCAAATATGCCGACCTTAACGGAGACGGAGTAGTTGACTCCAACGACCGTACGATTATCGGACGCGGACTTCCGATACATACAGGTGGTTTCACCAACAACTTTGAATATAAAGGCATCGATCTGAGCATCTTCTTCCAGTGGTCATACGGCAACGATATCATGAATGCCAACCGCCTGTTCTTTGAAAGCTCCAACAACCGTTCACGCGAATTGAACCAGTTCGCCAGCTATGCCAACCGCTGGACACCGGAAAATCCGACCAGTGACATCCCTGCGGCTACCAACTCCTCTTCCAACCGTGTGATCTCTTCACGCATCATCGAAGACGGTTCGTACCTGCGTCTGAAGAACGTAACAGTAGGCTATACCTTCCCCGCAAAGCTGGTGAAGAAATGGAAGATAGACAAAGCACGTGTTTACGTTGCCGCACAAAACCTGTGGACATGTACCGGTTATTCCGGTTATGATCCGGAAGTATCTGTACGCAACAGTGCACTCACTCCCGGTCTGGACTACTCTTCCTATCCGAGAGCATACTCTATCAGCTTCGGTGTAAGCCTGGGATTCTAAACGGATAATGATAGTAACAGTTAGAAAAAAGAATTCGATTATGAAAGCATTAAAAATAACAATCATAGCTCTATTGGCAGGTTTCAGCATGGTATCCTGTGACTTTCTGGACAAAGAACCTACCAAACTGACGCCGGAGAACTACTTCAACACCCCCGCTGAAGCCAACTCCTTCCTGACAGGCATCTACGCCATACTGTCGCAACCTACTTTCTACGGCGGTGACTATATGTACCTCGTAGCCGGTGACGACTTATCCCACTACGGAGGCAGCGGACGCGGTCCCGCATCTACCGGACTGATCTGCAACAACGCCACCACCAGTGACAACGCCGTGACTGCCTTCTGGTATGCCCTCTATTCAGGCATCAACCGTGCCAATATGTTCCTCGAAAACATCGACAAAGTAAACGGTTTCGATGCAGGCGTCAAAGAACAGTACATCGCCGAAGCCCGCTTCCTGCGTGCATTCTATTATTTCAATCTGGTAGAGTGCTGGGGAGATGTTCCTTTCAAAACAGTTTCAACCCAAAGCGTTACCAACCTGAATATCCCGCGTACGGACAAGCAGGAAATCTATGACTTCATCATCTCCGAAATGGCAGATGCCGCCGAGACTGGTCTGAAATCGGCCTCCGATCTTGCTTACAAGCCGGGACGTATCTCTCAGTCTACCGCATGGGGCATACTGGCACGTGTATATCTGTTCCGTGCAGGCGAGCATTACCGTGAAGGTCGCAATGCCACACAGGCCGAAAAGAAAGACTATTTCGAAAGAGCCAGCTTCTACGCCCAGAAAGTAATGACTGCCGGTCACAAACTGGCTGCCAACTACTGGGACCCTTTCATCGATATGTGTTCCGACAAGTATAACACCACTGCCAACGAAAGCATCTGGGAAGCCGAATTTGCCGGCAACAACACTTCGGATACACAAGCCGAAGGCCGTATCGGTAACATCATCGGACTGGCCGGTCCGGATCTGTCCTCCAAAAGCGATGTGACGGGAGCCAAAGACCCCGGATATGGCTATGCCTTTATCTACAGCACTCCGAAACTGTACAACCTTTATGTGAACAACGGTGATACCAAACGTTTCAACTGGAGTATCGCTCCGTTTGAATACAAAGAAGCCGGAGGCAAGAATACAGGCGTTACCCACCGTGAATTTGAGCAGGGCAAACTTGCTGAAGTAATGTCTCAATACGGTCAGCAACGCGGAACTTACCAGTACGCAGATGACACAGAAAAGACCACAGCCACCAAGAACTTCAGCCGTATGTGCGGCAAATACCGCCGTGAATACGAAGCGGATAAGAAAGACAAGAACTATACGTCTATCAACTTCCCGATCCTGCGCTATGCTGACGTACTGCTGATGATCGCAGAAGCGGAAAACGAAGCGAACAACGGCCCTACCACTCTGGCTTACCAATGTATGAAGGAAGTAAGAGAACGTGCCGGACTGAACGAGCTTCCCGACATGACGCAGGAAGAATTCCGCCAGACCGTGAAAGACGAACGTGCCATGGAACTTTGTTTCGAATACACCCGCCGTTTCGACCTGATCCGCTGGGGTGAGTATGTGAAAAATATGAGAGCATTGGTAACCGAAGCACAATCCGGCAACAACTGGACGCAGGGACCTACCAACGTATATACCTACTTCAACATCTCCAGCACCTACAACTACTTCCCGATTCCGGATGCGGAAATGAGTGTGAACAAAGATATCACACAGAACAATCCGGGTTGGTAATCACAGTATTCATCGATAAAAGTATCATAGATTATGAAAACATATAAACTCATAGCCATCTGTATAGCAAGCCTCTTCTTTGGGGCTTGCAGCGACGGGCTGGACGAAGCGGTAGGTCTGCACGTAAAAGTAGCGACCAACGAGAATGTAAGCTTCGACGGACAGATCATTACTGCCAAAAAAGGTACTCCGATAGAGTTCATCCTTTCGGGCGATCCGGACTTCCTGACATTCTTCAGTGGAGAAGCGGGCAGCAAATACGAATATCGCGAACGCGAAACGATTGATCCTTCACAGATCAAGTCGTCTATGCTGAACTTCTCTATCTGGTTCCAGTACGGTAACCCGAGCACGACATTGGAGAAACACGTATATATCTCCGATGAATTCACCGGATTATACAAGGATAATTTCGAAGCTGACTCTTTGCTTGTAGAGCAATTTGAGAAAGACGGTAAATGGAAAGAACTGGTTCCGCAGTCCGCATTCCCGACAGCGGCGGTAGGCAATGCCGATCTTGCCACTCCATACAGTTTTGATATGAAAGAATACATGGGCAAACGGATTGCAATCGCTATCTGCTACCGTGGCATTGACAATACAGTGGCACAATCCAAGATGTACTTTGAGCGGATGCGCATCAATAATGTGATGACGAGCGGACAGGAAGCAGAATATTCTGCCGGTTCTTTCGGCTTTACTCCGATCAATATGAAGAACAAATGGAATCTGAAGGATCAGACCAGCATGACCAAAGACCGTGAATACGGGACAGTTACCAATAACGTATCCGGTATCTGGAACCTGACAGGTGTAGGCGGCGGCTCCTTCTTCATCCATAGTACCAATGCCAACGATCCGCTGAAATACAGCTGGCTGGTTTCCGATCTGATTACCGTTAACTCTTGCAGTCCCGATCAGGGAACGAAAGTAAAGGATATTACCCAGCGTCTGGATAAGTACACATATACCTACAATCAAATTGGTATCTACAACGTGACATTCCTCGCTCGTAATGCCAATATCGATCATTCCTCCACGACTACTTACCACATGGTGGTAAACGTAGTGGAATAACAATAAACGAATAAAATAATAACTAATACATTATATCTATGAATTACTTTAAATCAATCATGTTAACCGCATTTGCGCTGTTTGCATTGGCAGCGTGCGATACAGACGACTTGAGAGACGATGTTGACAATCTGAAAGACCGCGTAGAGTCTTTGGAAGCACAAGTCAGTCTATTGAACGATAACATGACAGCTATCAAGCGACTGCTTGAAGGTGGTCAGACTATCACAGAAGTGACGAATACAGACGGTACATATAAACTGAAACTGAGTAACGGAGAAACCATCTCACTGACACAAGGCTCGAAGGGAGAAGTTGCTTATCCTGAGATTACTGTCAATGACGAGGGTCAATGGGTAGTGAACGGTGAGGTATTGATGCAGAATGGCATACCTGTTCAGGCTGTGGGCACTCCCGGTAAGGATGGTATAGCTCCCAAGTTCCGGATTACGGACGAGGGAAGTTTCTGGCAGGTAAGTTATGATAACGGAACCAGCTGGGAAGACGTACTCGACACAGACGGTCAAAAGGTATCCGCAGTCAGCGATGGTTCCGGAGGAAGCAGTGCAGACTCTTTCTTTGAGGAAGTATACGTAGATTCAACCGGGGAATTCTTCGTTGTCAAACTGAAAGGACAGACGGAAGCCATCTCTATCCCTATCGTAAAAGACTTGCTTTGCGAAATCACCGAACCGGAAACCGGAATGAAGAACGGATACTGGGAAATAGGCTATGGCAAGACTGCCACTACGACTGTAAAAGTAAAAGGTGAAAACATTATCGTTACTGCTCCTGCCGGATGGGTGGCTACTGTGAGCGAAGCGGATGAAATGACCAATGTAGCTACATTGAGCATTACAGCTCCGGCAAACGCAATGAGTACACGTGCAACGGCGGATAACGGTTCCGACGTAACAGTGCAGGTTAATAAGGGTGCCAGTTGGGCGGTTGCCAAGATTCAGGTGAAGGCTGTAGAGGTAGTTGACAGCTACTATGCTTTATATAATAGCGGAGCCACATTTACGGTAAATGGAATTGAAGTAAATAATACTAAATTCGAGAATGCAACATACATTGATACTGATCAGACAATCACTACTCCAGGCATCTATTTTATCAAAGGAGGAGTTACAGTCAACTATAACAGCACCACAAATGCCGCTAATTTGCTTTTCATCGGAGATGATTCACAAAACATCAGTACAGTGGCAATTACAGGAAATTATATCAGACTCAGACAAAATACCGAAACTGGACATTTCTTGTGTAAAAACATTGTATTTAAAGCAGCCGAAGGATTCACTAATTATCTGTTTACTGTTTATGCAGACGAGTCATTTGCTAATGTAGCTTTTGATCAATGTCAGATTGCACTCAATGGCAAACCTGTAAGTGCCATTACTAACGACAAAAGGAGTATTGCCAATTTCAGCATGGAAAATAGTACAATCAAGATAACAGCTGTTACACAACAGTTTATTATCAATACCAGCAGTAATAAGAATCAGGATTATGGCAATGTCATCTTTAGAAACAACACATTCTATTGTCTGTCAGGTAAAGTAAATCAATTGGTTTTATTCAATGGTTCAGCTTCAGGTATAGCCAATCTGACCATAGAAAACAATACATTTATAAACTTGGAAACAAATACCGGTGGCTACGTAAACATAGGCAATCTGGCGAAAACCTCTATTAAAAATAATATCTTCTGGACAAATACAGACGGAACAGGTAATGTAGTCATCATTCGTCCTCAGATAACATCCCCAACAGGAGATATTTGCGCAGATAACCTTCTTTACAAAACTATGACCTATAACTGGCAAATGTTCTATGGAGGCAAACTACCGTTTGAAGGAGCAGAAGAACTGAAAGCATTAACATCCAATCCGTTCGACGGCGGCACCTTCGACCTCGCCAACGGTATCTTCGTTCCGAATGCAGAATATGCCGAATATGGTGCAACCAACTAATATCGACTAACGTATGAAAAAAGTAATATCAATCATATGTATCACCCTCCTCGTCGCACTTTACTCGTGCGACGAACGGGATGATCTGCGCTCCGACATTGACAACCTGAAAGAACGGGTAGCCAATCTGGAAGCGAGCATAGAACAGATGAACTCGGACATCAGCAACTATCAGCAGATGGTTGAAGGTAAGATTCTGGTGGTGGGATATAGCAAGGATGAACAGGACAACTATACCATCGAACTGAGTAACGGTGAAACCATAACCATATACAGCGGCAAAGTAGACATGAACGATATGCCTTTGTTCAGCGTCAACGCGTCAGGTCACTGGGCATATACCATCAACGACATGACCACCGAACTGCTCGTTAACGACAAACCGGTAAGCGCCATCCCCGAAGCGGGAACAGCAGGCGTCACCCCGAAACTAAAAGTAGATGCAAACGGTTTCTGGCTGGTCTCTATTGACAACGGAAGCACCTGGAACAAACTGGGCAACAACCAGATTGCCGACGGAACGCAAGCCGTTGCCAACGCAAGTTCCCTGTTCAGCAACGTGACCATCGACGAAGCGACCGGACAGATCACCTTTACCATCCGTGCCGACAACAGCCAAGTAAAAGTCCCCATCTACGGAAAAGACTTCTACCTGACAATCAAGTATGAAGGCACAGCCACTTTCGGTCTGGGACAAAAGCAGGAGTTCGTGGTAGAACAAGCCAACGTGGAAACAGCCACCATCGAAAACCAGACATGGGGCGTGAAACTGACGGAAAACAAACTGATCGTCACCGCCCCCAAAACAAACGTGCAAGGGAAAGAATACGAAGAACAGATTTACATCAAGATATTCTCGAAAGAAGGTTACTGCCGGGTAGTGAAACTTCCGGTAAAACTGCTGACCACGAAGATAGATGCCAACTCGGCAATAGCCTGGCAACACTTCAAGACAGGAGAAAACAATGTGCTGCCCGACTATTCGTATGCCGGATATAATCATGGAGAAAGTGCGCCGCAAGGCGCATTTTCTTTAGGATACCAAGTGATCAACGTAAAAGAGCGCATGACCGCCAAGAACATGACCGCCCGTGAAGCGCTGATCAGCATCCTGCAAGAGAAAGGTATGACAAAAGTAAACGGAACCAACAAGCTGAACGCCAACGCGAAGATTGTAATCTATTTCCCCGCAGGCGACTACGTTCTTCACAACGATGACGACAACACCCGCGACGAAAGCAAGCAGAAGGACGCCGTTGACTCGAAAAACAACAATGTCAGCAGTGGCATTGAAATCTATGGCGGTAACTTTGTGATCAAAGGCGACGGTCCCGACAAGACCCGTCTGATCATGGAAACGCCTAATCTGCCGACAAGTATCAGCAATCTCAGTTCATCACCTATACTGTTGGCAATCAAGCACACCAACGGTCCGAACAATGCCGGTAACTCCCCCAAGCTCGCTTCCGTAACCGAGAATGCCAAGCGCGGAGACTTTACCGTGAAAGTCAGCGGAACCACCGAAATCTCCTCCGGACAGTGGGTACAGTTGCGCTTGCGCAGCGGAGACAGGGAACTGGTAAAGAAGGAAATCGGTCCGATTGCCCTCAACGAGAACTGGGCGATAGCAAAAGCCCCTATCTCCATCAACCAAAGCTCCGACGACCTGTACGGAGTAAAAATCACCGAATTTCATCAGGTAAAATCCGCTGCAAACGGTAAGATCACTTTCTACGAACCGATCATGCACGACATCGACATCAAGTATAACGATACGGAAGGATGGGAAATCCGCACGTACAAATATCTGGAGAATGTCGGTATAGAAGACCTGAGCTTCGTAGGAAACGCATTGGACGGCTACGCCCATCACGGAGAAGGACACGCCGAACAGGCTAAAGTAGGCTGGCAATACGACGGAGCCTACAAACCGCTGCTGCTGCAACGTGTAGTCAATTCATGGGTACGCAACGTCCACTTCGAGAGTGTCAGCGAAGCGCTTACTTTTGCCGAATCTGCCAACAGCTCGGCATATGATATCCGTATCAGTGGAAAACGCGGACATTCAGCCGTACGTTCGCAAGGTTCTTCACGCGTCTTTATCGGCAAAGTCCGCGATGAAAGCGCAGGAAATGACGTATACGGAAAGAGTTGTCAAGGGCAGTTCCACGGCTGCGGCGTATCGAAGCCAAGTGTAGGAACCGTATTATGGAACGTAACCTGGGGCAATGACGCCTGTTTCGAATCCCACGCCACACAACCCCGTGCCACGCTGATAGACAATTGCAGCGGCGGACTTGTATACTACCGCGCAGGAGGCGATGAAAATGAAGTCCCCAATCACTTAGGCGACCTCACCCTATGGAATCTGAATGTGACCGGAACGGATTCTCACGCTTCTAACTTCGCATGGTGGAGCGACAGCGATACATGGTGGAAGATTTTCCCGCCTATCGTAGTCGGTACACATGGTATGAATGTGAAATTTCCCAGTAAAGAGCAGCAACAAGTCACATACGAAGAAAGTACCGGTATGAAGGTATCCCCCGAATCTTTGTACGAGGCACAATTGCGGGAACGTCTGGGCTATGTACCCGGATGGCTCAACGCCCTTAAGTAACAACCAATCACCCGCACGATTTTTCTAACCTTCAGTTAAAAACGTATATGAAAATCAGACTTTAATCAATTTAACACCCAAAAGAGAGGGGCCGTGAGGTTCCTCTCTTTTACTTTTCCGTATCTTTGTAGCAAATTAAAAGATATGCAAGATACACTACCCATCCATTTTGCTCCGCTGCAAGGTTACACCGAAGCAATTTACCGCAATGCACATGACGCCTTCTTCGGCGGTGTAGACACCTATTATACTCCGTTCGTACGATTGGAAAAAGGGAACTTTCGCCGCAGAGATGTCCGGGGAATCGAACCCGAGAACAATGGGGTAACCCACCTGATTCCTCAGTTGATAGCCTCTTCGGCAGAGAAAGCAGAAGTGATTTTATCCCTTTTCATCGAAAAAGGATATCAGGAAGTGGATATAAACCTAGGCTGTCCGTTCCCGCTTCTGGCGAAACGTCATAACGGCTCCGGCATCCTTCCTTATCCCGAAGAGGTGAAAGCATTGCTCAGCATTGTCACCCGATATCCGCAGATCAGCTTCTCCGTCAAAATGAGACTGGGATGGGAACAGCCGGATGAATGCCTGGCACTCGCCCCCATACTGAATGACCTGCCTCTGCGCCAGATCACCATGCACCCCCGTCTGGGCAAACAAGGTTACAAAGGAGAAGTCGACTTGCAAGGATTCTCAGCTTTCCGGGAGGTCTGCCGACTTCCGCTTGTCTACAATGGAGACATTCATAATTTGGAAGATATTCAACGCATCAGCGCACAATTCCCCTCCCTGGCGGGAATCATGATAGGACGCGGACTACTGGCAAATCCGGCCTTAGCACTGGAATACAAAGAAAACCGTACGCTCGCGCCCGATGAAATGAGGGATAGACTGAAATCCATGCACAAAAGCGTGTACAACAATTACGACGTACTATTGGAAGGAGGAGAGGGACAGCTACTGACTAAAATGAAGACCTTTTGGGAATACCTGGCGCCCCAAACCGACAGAAAAGTACTGAAAGCGATTCATAAAAGTACGAATATCAGCAAATATTATCAGGCTGTCGGTGCCTTTTTTAATCAACGGTAGATTGATAATCAGTTATTTTATGTAATTTTGCGCCCGTTTATTAACAAGCACATTATGAAAAAATACATTCTATTATCTCTCTGCTTGATGACACTATCAAGTAGTTTCGCACAATTAAAGGATTTTAAATTCAAATTCTACGGACAGATTCGCACGGACTTCTACTATAACAGCCGTGCCAACGAGGAAACTGTAGACGGATTGTTTTACATGTATCCCAAAGATGAAGTGCTCGACAGCAATGGTGAAGACCTGAACGATACATCGAACAGCAACTTCTATACATTATATTCCCGTTTGGGACTGGATGTGGCAGGCCCGAAGTTGGGAACAGCCAAGACATCCGCCAAAGTGGAAGCGGACTTCCGCGGGTCGGGAACTTCTTACTCCACCATTCGTCTGCGCCATGCATACTTTAATCTGGACTGGGGAAAGTCGGCTGTGCTGGTAGGTCAGACATGGCATCCGTTGTTCGGTGATGTTTCTCCTCAGATTCTTAATCTTTCCGTAGGAGCACCGTTCCAGCCGTTCAGCCGTGCACCGCAGATTCGTTATCGCTTCAACAACAAACACCTTCAGTTGACCGGAGCATTGGTATGGCAGTCTCAGTATCTGTCACAAGGACCTGCCGGTAAAAGTCAGGAATACATAAAGAAGAGCAATATCCCTGAGATTTATGTCGGAGCAGATTACAAAAACGGAGGATTTCTGGCGGGTGCCGGCATTGAAATGATTTCATTAAAGCCACGTACTCAATCTTCATGGGAAGAAACGACGCTTGATCCGACCACCAATAGTACTATATCAATCCCACATACGTACAAAGTAGACGAACGTATCACTACCCTCTCTTATGAGGCCCATGTAAAATATACCAATAAAAATTGGTTCATCGGCGCCAAAAGCGTATTAGGTTCCAACCTGACACAAGCATCCGGTTTGGGAGGATTTGGAATTAAGCACATAGACAACAAGACAAAAGAACAGGAGTACACTCCGATACGCTTCTCCAGTTCCTGGCTGAATGTAGTCTACGGACAAAAATGGAAACCGGGAATCTTTGTAGGATACGCCAAAAACTTAGGAACAAGCGACGAATTAGTCTCTGAACAACTCTATGGTACAGGAACCAACCTCGATAAACTGGTAACTGCCGGAGCTGAACTTACCTACAACGTTCCTCACTGGAAGTTCGGAGTTGAGTATACATTGAGTTCGGCATGGTACGGCAAGCTGGATAAATCGGATGGTAAAATCATAGACACCCACTCCGTCAGCAACAACCGTATTGTAGCAGTCGCTATGTTCATGTTCTAATTTGCAGAAGATCATTCAACAGAATTTAAGTTCCTACATCACTTTAAGGCCGACTAAAAAGTCGGTGGTATCTTAAATCTCCTCCTTCGGGAAGGGAATTAATGATACTATTGACTTATTAGTCAGTCTCAATTTGTTTCAAAAAGTTTCAGACGCTTGAAACTTTTAGTTTCAAAGGTTGAAACCATTGGTTTCATTACTTGAAACTAAAGGTTTCAAGGCATGAAACCAAAAGTTTCGCCCCATGAAACAATCAGGAGAAATACTCGATTCGGATGATTTGACCGCCCGATCCGATTAACTCAACCGTATCAGTTGTTTCAATTGACCTGTTCTTTTAGGAAGCATTAAATCATTTATTAGTCAATAATGGATGATCTCTCAGTCATTAATAGCTGATTTCTCAATTATTAATGGCTGAGAGATCAAACGTTAACAGTTGAGAAATCAGCTATTAACATCCTGTAAGTCAAAAGATAACATTGTAGAAATGAGACAGATCAGGATAAGACAGAGTGAGAGCAACCGTTTGCTCTCATACCTGCCACCACAGTTGCTACCACACCGAAAACCACGATGAATAAAAGGATACAGACCATTTGTTAGAGCATGAGAGCAAAACGGCTATCAAATCACTGTGGAGAGCCTGACCGATATGTAGGCTCCTCAGCTTTCATTGCTGCTATTACAGCCGATTCCTTTGGCCGTAAATGCTCTTGGGGGATCTGATTATTCAGATAGCATGCCACAGAACAAAAGATTATTTCTCCAGTTCTACCTCATAGCTGGCTCCATCCTTACAGAGGAAGCGAAGCACCGTTTGTTTTTTATCCTCGGATACCACCTTGCAGTAAGGGGTCTCCACTACCTTCCACCTGCCTTTCAGAGTCACCGTCACAGGAATCTCACCGCTTTCATTGTCAATCCACGGGCGGGAATAGATGCTGCGCTCCATACGTTTTCCGTCTTTATCGAAAGCCTCGTCACTCGGACCACGATACAATGCCAAATCCGGTTGAGCTACAGTCAATAATACTTTATCAGCAGATTCCTTACGGACCATCACTAAGCAGGACGTATCCGTACGCTGCAATAATCCACCGGGAAGCAGTGACTGGGGAGTTTCAAAAAGCACATAAGAAGTTATCTTATCAGAAGGCGATTCAAGGATATGTGCATTCCGGTCTTGCTGTAATACGCTGTAGGCAGGCTTCTTTGCAAAGGCAGTCATCGTCTTCCGGTCGGTTCCCGGCAGAATGGCATATTCGTAGCTTCCCGCTTTCGGTGCTTTCCCATGGTCGATAATCAATGATACCCAGTCTCCTTTCGTTTCTTTGCCTGTATCCTGCATACGGGAGTATTGCGGAAAGTTTTTCTCGAATCTTGCAGCAACCGGCACATAATATCCGGTACCCAGATGATCCATCCATACTTTTCCTTCACCCGCATTATTCTTCCAATAGTCATGTGCCTCTTTATCTGTCACCGCCAGTTGGAAGATGGTCGTCTCCGTAGGATAGTCCGTGTTTGTATTCTCGATATCCGAGCCTAGACAAACGATCATTCCATCGATGAAATGGAAGGATTTTCGTGCACGATGCGTTCCGTTATACTTATCGTGTTCGTGCAGTTTCATTCCGAAGTTACCATTCATCTTTCCTTGTGACAGGCCGCCGGCAAAGGCTTCATCCGAATAAAGCATCTCTTCCATTCCGGAGAATGTATCTACATTCAGCACGTTGGCTTTGAGCAGGTCCAGCGGGAGATGGATGGAAGTCACTCCCGGAATACGGTTCCAGTCGAAACCTTCCTGCTGCCATCCGCTGGTGGCGGGAGTCACTGTCTGTCCCGGAGGTGCTGTCAGTATCTGGAGACTTCCATGTGCCAGATAACGTCCATAGAGGTTGTGTCCCAGATAATGTTCGGCTGCCCAAAGGTAGCGTGAATGTCCGCGTGCCACAGCCGACCAGTTTTCACGCCGTTGCACAGATACACAGCCATAGCCTAGCGAGAGATTACCCTGCGGATCGGGTTCGGCACGAAAACCGTTCTCTACCAGTCGTTTGGCAATCTTACGCTCCTGAGCGTTCGAAACTTTCGGCATATATTCCGGTGCCTGTTCCGCAGAAGAAGAATCGGAAGATACGAGACGCAGGTAGGCGGATGCCATCTCTTTATCAAAATCACCCTTTCCATCGGGAGTTCCGGCAATTGCCATTATCGCATAGTGCATGGGAACTAATTTCCCCTTTCCATCGGGATGGCGCCCGGACATAGACAAGGGAAAGTTCAGTTTATTGCAGTAGAAACGCATGGCAAGCAAGACATCTTTGACCGTCCGGTGTGCCAATTCGGAAACGGCAAGGCTTGTCCGACTGAAAAGATATATCATATTTGTTGCCCCGTCCAGTCCTCCAACGGCATAGGCAGGATAGTTATTACGGTGATGGAAAGCTCCTCCGTCCACTTTGAAAGAACCGGCCAGTCCCGGTGCAGGACGGCAGCCGTAGTCAATCCATCGGGAGAAGGATTTCAAGTATTGCAGCTTCTCCGGTGTGTCTTCCATCATCAGAATGCTTGCGATACGCCCGGTGGTTTGTGTATTGAAAGAATCCATGTCGATTCCGTTGCCTTCCGGCTTGGGATATACTTCGTTGGTGATGGCATACCAACGCAACGTACGCTCCGCTTCGAGCAGTTTTCCTTCTTCCCGCAATACATCTTTCATCAGGAAATAAGCCGGATAAAGTCCGCGCACGCTATATCCGTAATGATGAATATTGCCCCAGCAACTACCGTAAGCCACTCCCTGATCGGTGATATGGTCGTACATCGCAAGAAATTTCCGCCTCATCTCCTTGCGGATCGGTGATCCTGCCTCACTGTTATTGTAAGCCACGGCAATCCGTTTCATTAAGTCAAAATAGGCACGCATCTCTATTCCCATCTTGGTCAGCATATCCTTGTCCCAGTCCGGAATCATCCGTTCGTAGGCTTCGGAAGCACGCACCATGAAAACGGGCACTCCGGACACTTGCCCGTCCTTATAGGTTATCTGATAGAGGTCGTATTTCTTACGGATGGTTTCGGCTTCTTTCTCCGTCACCTTCCCTTTGGTATAGATCATGTCACGGAAACGCTTTTCCAGCAGTTTCATTTCCTGCCGCTGCTTGTCGCTTACGGGAGTCAGTTCGATGTCCGGTTTCAGCAGGGAGTGTTTGTAGAGTACCAGCCAGTGATTGGTAGTGCCGGCATTGACAAAGGGGACTTGCAGATCGGCTGTCTGCTGGCGGGCATCCACCTTTGTCGCAGTGATCAGATGATCGATGAAAAGGCGTCCTTTTGCATCGGGAGCCACGATGCGGAGCTCGTTCATTCCTTCTTCCGGCGTGCCTTGCATATCGCGTTCATAGCAGACCCATGCCGCACGCCAACCTTTGAAATTGATGCCGAAAGGAAAAGAAGCGCACTTACGGCCGTCTTTCAGAAATTCAAACTCGATAGCAGCGTCCTGAGGCTGCTCATTGTATATCCATACGATGAAAGCGGAAAGATACAGGTCTTTCCCTGTCGGGTCCTTCTTTTCAAACTTCAGGTCTTTCCGGAGTTCCAGTCTCCCGTTCGGTTCGAAGGTCCATTCCAACGAATGTTTCCCGTCTTTATAATGTGCACCGGATATGCCTAACTGAGACTGAACACCGGTTATACAGGCAGGTAACTGCGGCTCTTCAAAAGAGAACATCCGCTCATCCGTAACTATCTGCGCATTGAGGAATGCCGGACAGAGAAAAGACAATATCAGCATTGTCACTGACAGAGTAAAAGATTGCTTTATCATAGAATATATCGTTTTAGGTCCGATGGTAAATCGGTTTATCATTAGCCGGTATTTACAGAGAAGATCACCTGTTCATCTCCCGAATGCAAAGAAACCCCTCTTTTGTTGGAAAGAGGGGTTCAAATCGTACAAAATAGTTCAAATTATGTGCTATATCTTATAGATAATGACCGATATGCTCTCTGCCGGTCCTGCTTTTAAGGGTGAAGTTCTTTAAAAGCCGCATTCTCTTCCTGCACGTGCTGAATGGTTTGTTTCAGCTCTGCAATCGGCAAATCATATCCATCCCAGCCGGTATAACAATCTACTACATACCATTTTCCATCGGGCAGCAATTCGAACTCCACACGTAAGTCGATCTCCGATTCTTCGTATCCCGCCTCAAATACCTTATGCGCCGGTTCGTTCAGCGTAAACTTAGATACATAAACACCGCCCTCTTCCTGAGTGATACGTTCTTCTTTCAGCGTTTCACTGTCCAGCAACGGCCACTTTTCCTTCGTAAAAGGGAACGTTTTCTCAGTTTCCCCGTCATCCGCCAATAAAGTAACCGGCGTTTTCAACGGAAACTTGACACGAGTATACTGAAACGCCGCACTGGAAGTAAACTTATCCAGAAACGACTTGAAATCTTCTCCTGTCTGTGCTGCTTCACTTTCTACTTTCGCCCTGGAGCTATTGCCACAGGAAATAAATGAAATACCTGCCAGCAATGACATGACCATCAAACAGCATGCAAACTTCTTAGCTCTCATAACACGATATAAATTAAGAGTTTAAAATAACGCTGCAAAGATAATGACAAGTTCAATATCTTGATACGAATCGGGAAGAAAATAGTTAAACTACTACAAATAATAAACTTACCACACCTCATTATTCCGGTATTAAAATACCTTTGTCATAAATCGAAATACTAACTTAAATAAAAATACACCATGAGACCCCCCTACTGTTTTCTCCTGATAGGTCTTTTGCTTTTATGCAGTACACAGACTATCGCTTTCGCCCAATCCGGCACTTATCAGACAATTCCCGAATCTTTGCGAGGCTACTGGCAATTTAAAGCAGACAATGTGTCTGACTGGAACGGTCCGCTCATCGGAGAGAATTTCGTAGAGAACTATTATGTCGTTTTTTATGCCGAACAGATAAAACAGGAAGCTGACGGCAGCTACTTCTTCCATTTACGCAATCAGAAAGGAGATACGACGGAATTCCGTATCACACCTACCGGCAATGACGCCGCCACCATCTGGTACAAAGGCTGGAAAGAGCCGAAGAACTGTATCCGCAAGCAAGTCCCCGACCACACGGAACCGCTCACTCCCCTTACATTGCCCGACCGTGTTTATCAGAAATGGGTGAAAGGATTATCCGGAAAAGTAATCTACGAATTCACCCGTGACGGAAAACTGCTCTATGACGGAAAAACATGGGATATCTTATCGGCCGGATATTTTCTCAATAAAGAATATCGGCTGCTCGTCAAAAGCGGAGAATCATACAAACTGCTTTACCTCAGCTTCCCCCTGCCGAAAACAATGAACGTAGCCGCTGAACTGCAAAATGAAAAAGTCTCTCCCATCGCCTCACGCCCTGAAATATATGCTTTCGCCGGATGTTGGATAAATCAAGCGACCGGAGACTGGCGCATCGGATTCTTCGAAGACTTTGCTGTCTACCAATGTCAATTTTGGGATTATGAGTCGATAAGCATCCAAAAGAATCGAACCACCATCATCCTGAAAAATGGAACGGAACAACTGAAAGTGCGTTTAACTCGTAAAGATGAAACATCCTGCACCCTGTCTGTCGGAAAAGAAAAGGCACAGACATATGTTCTTTGTAACGACAAGTATCTACCCGATTATCCGGTAGCTGACACCACTCCTTTCGTCGACAATGGTTATCAAACGGATAGCGTGACTCTCATCGGATACCTGCGTAACCTGCCTTCGACACGTCCTTTCGAAGTTTCCGTGCCGGATATGATCACCGATAGAGAAGAAAAATATACCACCGCCATCGACTCACTGGGAAGATTTACCCTTCGTTTCCCTGTATTGAACAGCCACAACGTGTTCATCGATTGGGGACGTACCACTATCTGGACATCCGTAGAGCCGGGAGAGAGCTATTTCCTCTATGTGGACTTCGCTGACAAAAAGAAATTAGTGATGGGAGAAAAGGCACGTATCCTCAACGAACTGCTGAGCCACGAAGGGCTCAGTGAATATATCGGCTACGACGAAGGGAAAAAGATGGGTAATATGGAATATTTGCAAAAGACGCAGGATATCATCCGTCATAAATCAGAATATCGCGCAAAGATGCTCAATGATCATCCGCTTCTCTCGCACAAATTCCGCTATTACACAGAACAGGAAATCCGCTACAACGCTGCACGCGACCTGATGCAACGCCGCTTTTCGGTAGACCGTAACAAGCAGGAGCATCTGCAACCGGAATTTATGAGTTATGTAGACTCGGCACTATATCCCCGTCCGGTAGAGCCTTATACGCTTCTCAGAGATTATGGTTCTTTCCTGCGGGATTACGTCGGATACATAACGGACATTGCTCCCGCTTCTTCAAACAGATTGACCGTAACTCCTCAAAAGATGGAAATGCTCTATCTTAAATTTGAAAGGGACGGAAAGATTCAGCTATCACAAGAAGAAAAAGACGCATTACACGCCTTCAGTAACTTCGAAAAAGAAATTGAAAAAATGAAAGCTGCGAATACTGCTGACTCGCTGACAATGGCTGCCTACAACAAAAAGATGGAACCGAGCATCAAAACAATACAGAGCCTCGTAGGCAGAGACGAAATTTTCAATGACTATATGATGGGAAACTTGCTCGCTAATTCCATCAATCGTACCCTTGCTATCATTGACTCCCTGCAAATGGACGAAAAATTAAAGGAGATACTAAAGGCAAATTGCTATTATGAGATGTTGCAGCAGACTCACAAAGAATTGCCGGACAGCCTCATCAATAAATTCAAAGCAGAAGTTTCTAATCCTTCCCTACAGGCTTATGTATTAAACCAACAAGGGATATACGAAGAAATATCCCATAAGGCCATCGAATATCCCGAAAGCCTGATGCCTAACGAACCTCTGGCAGAGATCACAGACGGAGAACAATTATTCCGCAAAATCATTGAGCCTTATAAAGGGAAAGTGGTTTATCTGGATGTATGGGGCACCTGGTGCGGTCCGTGCAAGGACATGATGCAATATGCAGGAAGCGCCAAGAAACTGTTTGAGGGAAAAGACGTGATATTCTTATATCTCTGCAACCATTCCTCAGACAAATCGTGGAAAAACATTATCAAGGAATATGGACTGACCGGCAAAATTGCCGTCCACTATAACTTGCCCGATGAGCAGCAAAGGGCTATTGAGAAGTTCCTGCAGGTTCGCTCCTTCCCCACCTATATGTTGATAGACAAGGAAGGAAACATCGTAAACCGTGACGCCCCCAGACCCAACAGGGAAAATGATCTTCTCAATGCAGTCTATAAGTTATTAGAGAAATAAACGACTCATTTCTTCCGCAAATACTCGTATCCGAAACGGCAAAAGAGACATTTCCGTTTATCACAATACTCTTTGCGGAGCTGTATCAATGCCTGGCTATCTGCCGCCGAACCGACCGGTAGCCCGGCATCTCCCCACGACCGGATAATATGATTATTCTCCGCTTTCAACTCTTCCAGAAAACGTCCGGCACGATCACACATCCGCTCATCGGTTCTATGCAGACCATAAGCATATAAGAAAGGAACAACGGTATTAATCACAATCAAGTCCTGTGACCTCTCTCCCATCGATTTCTCTTTCTGCGAAGAAGGCCGGCCGAATATATAATGATTATCCCAATAAGCAGAAGCATGAGTAGACAGTAGTTGACGCACTTCCGGCAAGGTTTCTGCCTCCATCATCTGCGAAAAAAGCTTATCAACTTTCTGATACAAGTAGGCCAACTGTGCTAACCGGATATGGGGGAAGTTTTCCGGACGAAGCCTCAAAAAACGCCATAAACCGGCATCCATCACCTGAGTTATTTCAAACTTCCGTTGCAGATAGCGAAATTCTTTACGAAGCCGGAGACTATACTCATCTTCCTGCTCCTTCTTTAAAAACGCCTCCTCCAGCAAACCGGCCTGCCCGAAGAAAAAAGCCTCTATCTGGAACAGATCATTCCGATGCTTGTCTATCGCCCGGAACGGAAGCAGTCCTGCCCACGTCTCAAAAGCATCGCCATTCAAGCCGAAACCGAAATTACGGGCAAGAGTGATAAAGAAGGCATCTTCCCAATGACGGTCACATCGTTCCAGCCGGTCGGCAATTTGCCTTGCTTTTTGCTCCAGTCGTTCGGTCTGAAGGGCTGTCAGCCAGGAGTGAATCGTTAATTTGGATAAAGAGCTGATGATGGAGTAGCAGGCAGGATATTGGTCGGCAATGCAGAGTTCATGATAATGGGTTTGTACATTCTCGGGACAGGTCAATAGCAGTTGGGGAATTTGCTCACCGTTGGAACGGGTTACTTCGGCGTCTGCCTCGGCCACCACATGCAGAATCACAGAATCGTATGCTTTATCATGGTCGTGACCGTGACGGTACCAGTCTGAAGAATGAGTATGTATCTCTATATTTCCCACCCACAATGTACCGTCTATCTTCAGCTTCGCATTAAAAAAGTCGGGACCGGCATCAGGGTTCTGCAGTCCTGAATCGATAATTTCTACCAGTAAGCCTTTGGTGGTTTGCAGTATTTTGAGAGGGAATAATTTATGTTTCCACACATAGTGGAGAAGGTGTTCCATGTTAACAGAAAGTTAATGTGCACTGCAAATGTAATAAAAATCTTATCTTTGCGACTATTATTTTGAATATAAGTCAGAAAACAATGAAAATAGCGTTGATCGGTTATGGAAAAATGGGCAAGGAACTTGAAAAGGCAGCCCTTAGTCGCGGACACGAAATTGTCTGCATTATTGATGTTGATAATCAGGAAGACTTTGAGTCGGAAGCATTCAAGTCCGCCGACGTAGCCATTGAGTTCACCAATCCGATGGTAGCCTACAGCAATTATATGAAAGCTTTCAAAGCCGGAGTCAAATTAGTATCAGGCAGTACAGGATGGATGGCGGAACATGGCGAAGAAATCAAAAAGCTATGTACCGAAGGAGGAAAAACCCTTTTCTGGTCGTCCAACTTCAGTCTTGGAGTAGCCATCTTCTCATCTGTCAACAAGTATCTGGCAAAAATAATGAATCAATTCCCCGGTTATGACGTCACCATGAGCGAGACTCATCATATCCATAAACTGGATGCACCCAGCGGCACTGCCATCACACTGGCTGAAGGCATACTGGAAAACATGGACCGCAAAGACAAATGGGTAAAAGGAACGCTCCTTGCACCGGACGGTACCGTCAGCGGCACCGACGCCTGCGCTTCCAACGAGTTTCCTATCGACTCGATCCGTGAAGGAGAGGTTTTCGGCATTCATACCATCCGCTACGAGTCAGAAGTAGACAGCATTTCCATCACGCACGATGCCAAGAATCGCGGCGGCTTTGTATTGGGAGCCATCCTTGCTGCCGAATACACGGCCCAACATGAGGGATATCTGGGCATGAGTGATTTATTCCCATTCTTAAACGAATAAGGCTTCAAAGCCACTATCAAACGAATATAGATTATGAGACAAGCCACACGCACACAATGGATCAAATACACCATTGCTATTCTCCTTTATCTCGCCTTCCTCATCTGGGTACGCAGTTGGTGGGGGCTGATTGTCGTTCCTTTCATCTTCGATATTTATATCACCAAGAAAATACCCTGGTCATTCTGGAAGAAATCGAAGAATCCTACCGTTCGTAATGTTATGAGTTGGGTAGATGCCATTGTCTTTGCATTGGTTGCTGTCTACTTTGTCAATATCTACATTTTCCAAAACTATCAGATTCCTTCCTCGTCTTTGGAAAAGTCATTGCTGGTAGGCGACTTCCTGTACGTCAGTAAGATGAGCTACGGGCCACGTGTGCCGAATACGCCGCTTTCCATGCCGTTGGCGCAACATACGCTGCCTATTTTAAATACCAAATCATATATCGAATGGCCTCAGTGGAAATATAAAAGAGTTCCCGGGTTCGGAAAAGTGAAACTCAATGACATTGTTGTCTTCAACTTTCCTGCCGGTGATACGGTAGCGCTCAACAATCAGCAAACAGATTTCTACTCTATAGCCTACGGTGAAGGTCAGCGCCTGTATCCCAAGCAGATAGAGATGGACAGTCTGACACGCCAGCAGCAACGTGCTGTTTACGATTTGTATTATAATGCCGGTCGCCAGCAGATTCTATCGAATCCGCGTGTTTACGGAGAGGTCATTTATCGTCCGGTAGACCGCCGTGAAAACTATGTAAAACGCTGTGTCGGTCTGCCCGGAGATACGCTGCAGATCGTAGACGGTCAGGTCATGATTGACGGCAAGGCTATCGAGAATCCCGAAAATCTGCAGTTCAACTACTTCGTACAGACCACAGGCCCGTATATCACGGAAGATATGTTCCGTGAATTAGGCATCAGCAAGGCAGACCAGACATTGTATGATGATTCTTCATGGGAAGAAACCTTCAGACAGATCGGACTGGACAATCGGAATGCACAAGGAAAGATGGCTCCTATTTATCATCTTCCGCTGACGAAGAAAATGTACGAAACATTGTCCGGCAACAAAAAGCTCATCAGCAAGATCGTCATGGAACCGGAAGAGTATGCCGGACAGATGTACCCGCTCAACTTACATACCAAATGGAACCGTAACAACTACGGTCCGATCTGGATTCCCGCCAAAGGTGCTACTATCACTCTGACTGAAGATAACCTGCCTATCTACGAACGTTGTATTGTCGCTTACGAAGGAAATAAGCTGGAAATCAAGCCGGACGGTATTTATATCAACGGCGAGAAAACCGATCAATATACCTTTAAGATGGACTATTACTGGATGATGGGCGACAACCGCCACAATTCTGCGGACTCCCGCTATTGGGGATTTGTTCCTGAAGACCATGTAGTAGGTAAACCTATCGTTGTATGGCTGTCACTTGACAAAGACCGCGGATGGTTTGACGGAAAAATCCGTTGGAACCGCCTCTTCAAGTGGGTAGACTGATAAGGATACAGACGTGATAGAGTGATAAGGTGATAGAAATTGATGAACATTCGTAAATTCAAATGGATATTCGCATTCGCCGGAGCAATAGCCGTCGTGCTTCTGCTCCGGGGATTCGCTTTTACATCCTGCCTTATCCCTTCCACCGGTATGGAGAATTCACTTTTTCAGGGTGAACGTATTCTGGTCAACAAATGGAGCTACGGCCTGCGGGTTCCGCTGATGTCCCTGTTCTCATATCACCGCTGGTGCGAGCGATCTGTCCGGCAACAAGATGTTGTAGTCTTTAATAATCCCGCCGCCATCGGGCAACCGACTATTGACCGAAGAGAAATCTATATCAGCCGTTGTATCGGTACTCCCGGTGATACCCTGCTTGTCGATTCCCTTTTCTCCGTATCCTCTCCCGAAGCGCAACTCAATCCGGACAAGAAAAGGCTCTACACCTATCCCGCTGCCAAAGAGCAGTTGATCACTTCGCTTATGCAAACCCTTTCCATCACCAATGACGGACTGATGGGAAGCAATGACAGCACTCATGTCCGCAGTTTCAGCCGCTATGAATATTACTTACTGGAACAAGCGATCAGCGATCAGAACTGGATTCAGCCTTTGACGGAAAAAAGCGAAAAAGAGCTTAAACCGCTCATCGTTCCCGGCAAAGGGAAAGCACTACGAGTATATCCGTGGAATATCACATTGCTGCGAAATACCCTCGTGATGCACGAAGGCAAACAGGCGGAAATAAAGAATGATACGCTTTATATCGACGGAAAACCCACACAGCATTGTTTTTTTACCAAAGATTACTACTGGATGGCTTCCAACAATAGTGTCAATCTGTCCGATTCACGTCTGTTCGGATTCGTTCCGCAAGACCATATTATCGGGAAAGCATCACTAATCTGGTTCTCTAAAGAAAAAGGAACGGGAATCTTTGACGGATACCGATGGAATCGCTTCTTTCAGTCTGTAAAATAATTCACATGCATAGTTTTCAACATAACATCTGTACATAAAATAATGAGAATAGCTTATTTATCATCTGCCTACCTTGCTCCGGTAGAATATTATACCAAACTATTGGAATATGATAAAATATATGTCGAACAACACGATCATTATATAAAGCAAACCTATCGCAACCGTTGTACGATTGCCGGACCTGACGGCGAACTGGCACTCTCCATTCCAACCGTCAAACCGGATACGCTGAAATGTCCAATGAAGGATATACGTATTTCCGATCACGGTAACTGGCGCCATCTGCATTGGAATGCCATCGAATCAGCCTACAACAGTACTCCTTACTTTGAATATTACAAAGACGACTTCCGCCCTTTCTACGAAAAGAAATACGAGTTTTTAGCCGATTTCAACGAGGAACTCTGCCAGCTGGTCTGTAAGTTGATAGACATTCAACCCTGCATTGAACGAACTTCAGAATATAAAACGGAATTCACAACAGAAGAAACAGATTTCCGCGAGATTATTCATCCTAAGAAAGATTTCCAGATAGCTGATCCAGAATTTATTCCGCATCCCTATTACCAAGTCTTTGATTCCAAACTCGGTTTTCTCCCTAATCTGAGTATTATTGACCTGCTTTTCAATATGGGACCGGAGAGTTTATTGGTATTAACAAGTAAATAACATTATAATAGCCAGACAAAGACATCAAACGTCCTGACACTACGTATCTTATCATACATCCCGGTAAGGTTAACAGGCGGACAAGCCTTGATTAATATCTTTTGTCCGCTTCCTGTTTTCGTTCCACGTACGTAAACCGTTGGGACTGCGTACGTGATCCCATCGGTTCACGTACATGAACTCATGGGATTACAGACGTGAAACGAAGAAATGTAACGACCGTAATACATTAATCTAACGTTGAAAACAGCTTAACAAACGTAGCACAGACCATTAAATGAACCGTCTTACCTGAATCAGGAAGGCAGAATCTCTTATGTAAGGTGACAATAGAAAAGCGATTTTTCTCTATTATCACCCTATTGTCACCACCTATTATCACCCTTATCACGCTAAATTACAACACATTAAGTCTGAAAAGTGACAAGTGACAATAAGAATAACGTTTTTAACTCTGTAGAAAGAGACAAATTATAATCATCAGGTCACTATTATTTCCTTCAACAGATTACTCTTCATTCAGTCGATTCAGCAAATATCTGACATTCTCAAGATGTAAATGATTGACCCGGTACATCTGTTTATATTGCCAACTATTTTTAGTAGTATCGATAATACAATCTATAAAAGAGCCCATTATATTGGCACTTTGCATACGATTGGTATTTGAAACCTGCATATTCATCATATGCATACCAAATCCTTTAATCACATCTTTTACACTAATTTTCTTAAAATGATGAACTGCCTCGAAGGCTGCTACATTACCAAAAAGAACATTCTCTAAATCTTCCAGTCTTTGCCGATCCGAGCGTTCCACCAAATAACTGGCAGGATTTATAAAACGATTAAGTGTAAGATAAAAGGTCATCATTTCATGATCTGAAGAAAAAATGGCATGCATGAATTGTGTTGCGTCCCCCGGACAAACAATCTGCTGGTTGTTTAAAACCTCCTTCATAAGAATTTAAATTAAATGGTGAATAAATTAAGTTCAACGGGGCTAAACAGAAAGGTGGTTTTAGATAATAAAAGAAGCGGTTCCGCCTGTCCCATTGCTCTTTTCTCGTTCACACAAGGCAGCAGGTGCATTAACACTCTACATGGGGGTGCGAAACCGCCCATATAGAATGAACCGGACAGGCATAAAAATGCCTGCCACAATTACAAGGCAGGTTTCCAGCCTTGTGTGATTTTGAAAAAAGAGCATTACAAAGATAGGACATAAATCAGAATAGGAAAAAGAAATTCATTCTAAATTGCATATACCACAGTAAAATGCAAGGTATAAGCCTTATTTCTAATCACAAGCCAAACTCGTTTCAAAGAAAAAGGAGAATGTTGTGACTCTCTCTTTTATAAGATAACAACATTCTCCCAGCAATCTGTTTTACCGGGGGAGGACCCCAGTTTTACCAAACGGATACCTATCTCAACTCAAATGGTACAATTCCTTTAATGTCTCTGGATGATGTTCCGATGACTGCTTCAAACTTACCCGGTTCTGCCATCCACTCGTGTTTGACATCATCGAAGAAGCTCAGGGCTTTTTTATCAATCGTCAGCGTTACAGCCTTCTCCTCACCCGGAGCCAGTTTTACTTTCTTGAAGCCTTTCAGTTCCTTGACCGGACGAGGCAGAGAGGAGTTCTTATCGCTGACATAAAGCTGGATAACTTCCTGACCTTCACGAGTACCTGTATTCTTTACGTTGATCGTGAAAGAGATGGTATCATCGGCAGTCATCACCTTTTTGTCAGCCGAAGGTTTCCCGTAAGCGAAAGTAGTATAGCTCAATCCATGTCCGAACGGGAAAAGCGGTTTGATCTTTTCTTTGTCTGCCCAGCGATAGCCAACAAAAATATCTTCACGATAGATTTCGTTTATGGTATCACCATTGTTCTTGGAGTGTGCCAGCTCTTCTTTATTCCCCGGATATTCACCCAGTTTATGTGCGCCTACGTCTTCCAGTCTTGCAGGAAAAGTAAAAGGAAGTTTCCCCGACGGATTAGCATCTCCTAGCAGTACCGAAGCAAGAGCTGTTCCGGCTTCCGAACCTAAGAACCAACCCTGAACAATAGCGGGCACTTCATTTACCCAAGGCATGGCAACCGCATTACCGGAGATGTTTACGACAATCAAGTTCTTATTTACTTTTGCCAACTCGCCAATCACCCTGTCCTGCGCATACGGCAATCCAAGGGATGCACGGTCCGAATCTTCGCAATCCTGATGATTGCTCTTGTTCAGTCCACCGAAGAAAATTACGTAATCCGCATCTTTAGACACTTCTACAGCCTCAGCAAGAAGTTCATCCTCCGAACGGTCGTCTTTCAAATCTTGTCCGGTCTGTACTCCATTATATTCCCCTGTCGGGTCACCAACGTATCCACGGGCATACAAAACTTCCGCCTGTGAACCTACGCGGTTCTTCAAGCCGTCCAAAGGAGATATCTCATATTTCACTTTCAGAGAAGAACTACCACCCCCTACAGTCATCATCTTAATGGCGTTTTCACCGATAACAGCAATCTTCCTGGCTTTCTTCAAGTCAATAGGCAATACATTATCCTTATTCTGTAACAGTACAATTCCTTCTTCACCGATTTTTCGTCCGGCTTGTCCATGCTCGGGCGAAGCCAGAGAACCGAAAGGTTTATACGGGTTCATCGAAGTGCGGAAGATCAGACGGAGGATATTACTCACTTTTTCGTCCAGTTCTTTGGTTCCGACTGTGCCCTCCTGGATCAGTTTCAGGTAAGGATGTGCCAAATAGTAATTGTCATAAGCATTCCTTGTCCCGGCAGAAAGTCCGTTTGTCCATGAACCGAACTCCATATCCAGACCATTCGAAATGGCCTGGAAAGTATCATGTACTCCGCCCCAATCTGAAACGACGACACCATCAAAGCCCCATTCCTTACGCAGAATATCTTGCAGTAATCGCTTATTATGGCACGCATGCTGAGTCTTATAGAGCTTACCGGAGTCGGTATCTTCACTAAACGAATAAAGGTTGTAAGCTCCCATTATTGCCCAAGCACCACCTTCCTGAACGGCCGCTTTGAAAGCCGGAAGATAAATCTCATAAAGAGCACGGTCGCTCAAATGAACATTGGTGGTGTGACGGTTGAACTCCTGATTGTTTAATGCGTAATGCTTCACACAAGCAGCAACACCGTTTTCCTGTACTCCCTTAATATAAGGAACTACCATTATGGAAGACAGGTACGGATCTTCGCCCATATATTCAAAATTACGCCCATTCAACGGGGTACGGTAGATGTTGACACCGGGCCCCAGGAGAATATCTTTTTTCCGGTAACGGGCTTCTTCGCCAATGCTCTTCCCATAAAGGTAAGACATTTCGGGATTCCATGTTGCAGAAAGGCAAGTCAATGCAGGATAGGCAATACAGGAATCGTTTGTCCATCCTGCCTGATCCCACTCATCCCATAATACTTCGGGACGGATGCCGTGAGGACCATCGGTTGCCCATACTTCGGGAATCCCCAGACGAGGGACTCCCGGTGAACTAAATTTAGACTGCGCATGAGTCATCTTCACCTTCTCTTCAAGTGTCATACGGCTCAGCGCATCTTTCACCCGTTCTTCGACAGGCTTGCTCGTGTCCAGATATACTGGTGTCTGCGCCATATTCATAGTCGGTAAAACGGCGGCTATAGACAAGCCAAGTAACGTTGCTTTAAATTTCATGTTCATAAATGATTTCTGTATTTTTACTTCTTCACAACAGAAAGAATTCCTTTATCTATCCCCTGAGTGAAATCTAACGTAAACACATAAGTAACTCCCTGTTCCAACGGAGAGGCCAATACAAGATTTTCCTCATCAACATTGAATAAGTTCCGGGTAGCCTGATCCATTTGCAGGTTCTTTTGATGAAATTGCTGATCCCAAGACTTTCCACCCAGATATTTAACACTGATATAATCGTATCGTATGCGTTCACCAATAACCGTACTGCCTTCAGCACCAGTCTTCCCAGTAAACTGATAAACTTTCGGACTGATTTCCGCCACACAATAAGCAGTCGAAAAGTCCCAGTTAAATTCGTCCTTAATAGACGGAGAGCCCATACCATAGCCCAACAACCATACGGCACCATGCCCGTCAGCATCCAGTCCGGCTTCACTATTGCCATTCATACGTACTACTGCAAAGTATTTGCGTGTAGCATTTACCATCACCCTGTAGCTACCGGCAACCGGCAAGAACTTCAAGTGATTATCTCCGGTCTTCACCAGATAATCCGGATCAACATACCAATCATTTAGATCTTCGATGCCACCTATTTCGAGTGTCTGGTTCTGCGTCAAAGACATCTGCAATTGATACATATCGGAACTGCCTTCTTCCAGCTTCATTCCATTGATTGTAATGTCCGGTCGCGGCAAGTCTACCTGTCCTACTTTCTCTACAGTCAGTACTGCTTTGGTATTACCTTTCGTTACATCTACCGTAAACTTATAAACACCGCCTCTCTCAAATTTCTGCCCTTCCTGCAACTTCAAGTTACCCGACTCTGTTATTTCAACAAGGTCGCTTGTAGTAGAGATGGCATCTCCCTTAAATTCACCATTATCCCACTTGTTTATGTGGAAGAATTTAAAGTCAATATCACTTGTTTTCATAGTCACACCGGCAGTAAACGTAAGCTGATACTTCTTTGCCGTAAGTTGCGGCATACACAAACCATTCTCCGGCGTCCATCCCACTTCGTACAAAGATACCGACGGCTTGCCAATTCCATTTCCGATAGCCCAGATAGCTCCTGTTCCGTCATCCTGCAATTTAGCTGCTTCACCGTCTTTTAAAGCTATGACAGAGAAGTACTGTCTCTTACCGTTTGCTGTAATCTGATAGCTTCCGTCAATCGGCAGGAACTTCAGTGTTCCATCCTCCTGCTTTTCAAAGAAGTCCGGATCAATCCACCATTCATCATAAGCAGGCACTCCTTCGAACGTCAGAATGTCATTCTGCTTTAACGACAGTTTAACAGCATATACATCGTTTTCTACCAATTCCATTTCTTTTCCATTCAGCAATAATTTGGCAAACGGACTTGCTTCATAGTTGAAAGTATTAAACTGAATCGTATAATTGCCCGGCTCTGTATTGGAGAACGGGATAGACGTAGTAGAGCCTACTGCAATCGTATTGTCTTCCCAGCCAAAAGTTAGCTCGTTGCCGTGCTCCCCTACTTTCGGAGTTTTGATATACGCTTTCATCTTCTGCGAAAAGTCTCCCGATACGCTATAATGATACATCGATTGCCTGTCCATCCGGTACTCCTGCCCTTCTTCATCTACCAGGGTCAGATAAGGAAAGTCCGGGCGTGCCAACGTAAGTTCCGTTTCCTGTTCCGTCGTAGTAAAGTGAATATTCTGAAGAATATACTTCAATGTCGCCTTTCCGTTAGGAATATTAGCATAATAAGGAATATAAATCTTTCCAGTATAGTCGCTTCCACTTGTCTTTGTTCGGATCACCGTTTCAGATACCTGTTCTTCTCCATAGAAAAGCTGCGCTTTCAAAGTAGAAAGAGGAACGTCTACATCCGAAGCCTTGATCGTAAACGGAAGGCTGTCGCCGAAAAGGGCATCCGCATTCTCCGCCTTGATCTCCATACTCGGATTACCGGGAAGGAACTCGTCATCATTACAGGAATTCATGGATAAGATTCCCGCCAATGCCAATGTTATATAGATACTTTTTTTCATTGTCTTTATACTTTTAAGGTTCTTACTTTGACTTTGCCCAACGGTATGAAGTTACTGATTTACCGGGAACGTCATAAGCAAAATGACGTTGGCCGTCGCTGACAGTTATCTTCTTCGACTTCTCATTGTTGTTTATCAGAACAAAGGCATACGTTTCGTCCGTATTTTCGAAAGCAGAACAGGTAATACCGTTGTCCGTATAACCGGTAGTGGCGATACGCACAGCTCCCGGCTTCACAACACTTGAAAGATGAGCAATGATATAGTAGTGAGAGTTACGTATGATTGTCTTATAATCACTGTTATTGATATCTACCGCACCATAGCAAGTCTGACAACCACCTTCACGATTCGGACCACGGTCGTTATCGAGCATCAGATTCCAGACAATTACGCCCTTACACCAATTATTGATTGTTCCCAATGCTACCTCTTCCATATCTTCCATCAGACGCTTCGACAAGTCACGTCCGCTGTTCCATGTGCCGATAGAAGTTTCTGTAAACAGAAGTTCTTTCTCAGGATATGCCTGATGTATATTCAGCAATTCTTCACGGTTGCCGCCATAGTTATGGTAAGCAGCACCTGCCAGATACTGAGAAGCAGCGGCATCTTCGTAAATCTTGCCCGGATAGTTCTTCTGCGATTCGATATTGTCATAATTGTAGTTATGGTCGAAAGCATAAATCTTGGTAGACAGTCCGGCAGCTTTCATCTGAGGACCGAGCGCTGTTTTCACGAAGTCTCTTTGTTCTTCCCATTCCATATAGAGCGAAGCGGAGTTGCCACGGTTCAAAGGTTCATTTTGCGGAGTTACTGCATAAATGTCAATGCCTTCGGCTTTAAATGCCTGTATCCATTTCACAAAATAAGTAGCATAATCCTGATAATAATCCGGGTTCAATTGTCCGTTCGTCCACGAATCCAATGGTGTACGGTCTGTCAGGCTTTTCACTTTCATCCATTTCGGACAGGTCCAAGGAGCGGCAATTACCTTGATAGAAGGGTTAATGGTCAGAATCTCTTTCAGGATCGGAAGGATATAGTCCTTTTCTTCGCTCTGCAAAGCAAAGTTTTCGATCCCTTTCGTATCACAGCAGGTATATTCGCTTAACGAGAAGTCCGAACAACCGATGGAAATACGGATGTAACTGAATCCGAAACCATCTTTGTCGGAGAATGTTTCCGTCAGGAAAGCATGACGGTCAGCCGGTTTCATCAGTAACAGGTTGTAACAGGTAGAACCTGTGATAGCTGCTCCGAAACCATCCATCGTCTGGTACTGTTCCGCAGGATTCAAAGTTATTGTGGTCGGAGCCAGATTGTCTTTCGGGCTGAAGTTAACCGCATCACGGGTCAAATCACGGGTCAGACTACTGGTTGTCGTATAAATGGCTACATCTCCGGTGGGGACAGGTACTACCGGTTTTTCCGCATCATCACTATTACTACAAGCCGCTAATATGGTGAAGCATCCTAAAAAGGTCAGTGCTATATTTCTCATGTTTATCATAATCGTTAGTTTCTTTTTCTATTTAAATACATTATAAGCGATGTTATCTCCGGCTCTATTAATATCCGGGGTTCTGTTCAATCTTGTCATTGGCATCGATTACCGATTGTGGGATAGGCAGGCGATAAGAGTTCTTATCAAAGGCGTAAACCTGTGACTTGCGACCTGAATCTTTCGCATATACGGCGTTCATCACCTCTTCTACCTTATCCAGACGAACCAGATCAAACCAGCGTTGTCCTTCGAATGCCAGTTCCAGCCGACGTTCGTTGAGCAATGCGGTAATCATCGCATCCCGGTCTTTACGTACGGATGAAGACAATTCGCCCAATCCGGCACGTTCACGTACTTCGTCGATGATCTTAGCTGCCGCTTCCAGATCCGGCGTATCCTGCATGATCAATGCTTCTGCCTTCAATAACAGCACATCAGCATAGCGGTATTTAATAATGCTGCTATTAGCCGAACGGCATTTGTACATGAAAGGATAATTGTCCGACGGATAATAGTTACTCCAATTACAATCATAGTAAACTACGGATTCCTGAAAGCGAATCTGATCTCCTTCTTTCTTGAAAGCATTGATCAAATCACGTGACGGAGTTACCCATTTTGCCCAAGTGAAGTTATTATTCCAGTTTACAAGGTCACGTCCGAACATCCATGTACACCAGTTACCCGAACCGGGAGTAAACTGAGCTTCCAGTATAGATTCTTTAGTATTACGGGCTTTTGCATCCGTTCCGGCAGCATTCATGCCGAACAAATCGCTAAAGTCCTTCACAAGCTCAAAACCATCAGCCTTCACCTCGTCACAGTAACGGATTACTTTTGAATAGTCACGCAACGGTTTCTCTGCATAGATCTTTGCAAGAAGAGTACGGGCTACGGATTTTGTAAACAGAGTTTTGTTGCCTGCCGTATTATCCGGCGCATGCTGGATGGCAGCCAGCAAATCTTTCTCTATCTGCTGATAAGCTTCCAGTTCTGTGTTTTGTGCCGGGAAATATTGTTCATACACATCTTCGATATTTTCTGAAGTAATATCATCAGCTACTGTTGTAATAACCGGGAAATCCCCCCACAGACGTACCATATCGAACATGACCATGGCACGGAATATCATTGCTTCCGCCTTATACTGCGCACGTTCGGCAGTAGTCAAAGAGTTATCGGTCACCAAGTCAATATTACATATCAATTTATTGGCACGGGCAACGTCTTCCAGATAACGGTTCCAGTCACGTTCGAGCACAGAGTTGGAACCTTCGATGGAATTGTTCTCAAACGGAAGTACCTCAGCTCCCGTAGTTCCTGCGTACGCATTATCCGCATGCGAATCTGATATGAGCAACAAGTCCACATACCAGTGTTCCTGACGGTCGCGCATTTGATTGTAGATAGTCGTCAGGTGACTTTCTACAGCCGCTTTATCTTTAAATACCACCTTTGTACCGGTATCCGTCACACCTTCGGTCACATCCGAATAAGTATCGATCGGATCGTAATTCAGTGAGCAGGAAGAAAGTCCGAACAGCAAACCGGAAGTGAGTCCATAAAATATATATCTTAGTTTCATAGTCTTTCCTTTCATTAGAATTCAACATTAATACCAAACACGTATGATCTAGAATGCGGGTATGTACCCCAGTCGATGCCTTGCACCGTACCGCTGTTGCCCCATTGGTTTACTTCCGGGTCCATGCCGGAGTAGCTTGTCCATGTCAGCAGATTGGTAGCGGTAAAGTAAGGTTGCAGACGGGTGATTCCCCATTTCTGCAGTAATTTGCCCTTAAAGTTGTACGACAAGGAAACGTCTTTCAATCTCAGGTAACTGCCATCTTCAATAAAGTAAGTAGAGTTCAGCAACTTGAAATTAGCTTTCGGCACATTGGTTATCTGTCCAGGTATCTTCCAGCGGTTCAGTACTTTGGTAGACTGATTCTTTCCATCGTACATCCCTTCTGTTTCTATACGGGAAGCATTGAAGATATCATTTCCGTAAGAGCCTTGGATAAACACACTCAAATTAAATCCTTTCCATGAGAAAGTGTTGGTCAGACCATAAGTAAAGTCCGGATTCGGGTCGCCGATATAAGTACGGTCGGAAGTCGAGATTTTACCATCACCACTCAGGTCACGATACATTAATTCACCTGTCTCAGGATCTACACCGTCACTGATATATCCGTAAAAGCCTCCTAAAGCACGTCCCGGCTCATTACGCACTACATAATCGTTGACTACATCCGCAGTTTTGGCATCATAGTACACTTTCTGCAATTCAAGTTTCGTCAATTTGTTCCGGTTGAAGGAAATATTGAAGTCCGTATCCCAGGTAAATGCTCCCCCCCGGAAGTTCTTCGAACTAATGGTAAGCTCAAAACCTTTATTAGTCATTTCACCTTCATTACGGGCGATAGAAGTAGCTGCAGCAGCACCGGCAGGCAGTGATACGTTCATCAGCATGTTCTTGGTCTTCTTGTAATAGTAGTCCATGTTAAAAGTCAAACGTCCATTCAATACTGTCAGGTCCAGACCAATATTGGTCTGAGTAGTCGTTTCCCAAGTAAGGTCAGACGTCCGTAAATTGGCCTGGCTGATAGTCGGTACCGCATTCGCATAATCTGTTGTATCACCTTCAGCCGCTACCTTAAACCATTCAATACGACCGATATTATAACGTTGCAAATAAGCATAGTCACCAATACCAGACTGATTACCTGTCTGTCCCCAGCCTCCACGTATTTTAAAATCATCAATCCACGTCAGATCAGCCATAAACTTCTCGGAAGATACACGCCAGGCAGCTGAGAACGATGGGAATACCCCCCAACGATGATCAGGATGCAACTTAGAAGAACCGTCGGCACGCAGGTTAGCCGTCAACAGGTACTTACTATCAAAATTGTAAGCTACACGTCCGAAAAATGACATAATTCCCCATTGAGAAGCACCTGTACCGGTATTATCCCAGGCAATCTTGTTCGCGGCATTCAAGGTCTGTATCAGATCATTGCGGTAGTGTGAACCGTTTATCCAGCTGTTAGAGTAGTCTGAATCCGTCCACGATGACCCTGCCATTACCTCCAGGCCATGTCTCTTGAAGTTCTTATTGTAAGTAAATACATTGTCGAATGTCAATACCGTATTCATATTCCGGTTGTCGGAGGCTTCACCATACTGGTTACGTCCCCAGGCAGTAGAAATCGGATCAAGAAAAGTAGTATTTACAGCATTGCGACGGTCAAGTGTTAGAGTTGATTTAAACTTCAACTCCGGCAGCAAGGTAAGCAACACGTTGCCCGATGCCAGCAAACGGTTTTCCTTATCTTTATTATTCTTTGCACGTGCCATGTTCTCCAACGGGTTGGTGATATTTCCAACTCCATAGAAGTTATTGTAATACTGGTTCGGATTTAAAGCATCCCAGATCGGAGCATATGTCGGCGTATTGATAACAGCCAATACAACGCCACCACGATTCGCTCCTGTTCCCATCGCTCCCCCTCCGTTACTGGTATAGTCCGAGTAGGAGATATTAGCACTTACTGTCAACCAGCTACGAATCTGATTTTCAAGATTCACCCGGAAATTATAACGCTTGTAATAAGAGATATCCAGTATTCCCTTTTCATCGAGATATCCGGCAGAAAGATAGTATTTCATCTTTTCATTACCGTTAGATACTGCTACCTGATAGTTTTGCATCTTTCCGGTCTTATATGTTTCGTCAAACCAATCAGTACGGTCGGGCAGTCCATCAGGCAAGGATACCAGTCCGATTTCATCCTGTAACTCTTTATACTGCGCAGCATTCAGAGATTCTACCTTATCCGCCACCTTGTTCAAGCCAAACTGTGCTGTCAGAGATACTTTTGCCTTTCCGGTCGCTCCGGCCTTTGTTGTAATCAGAATTACACCATTGGCAGCACGCGAACCATAAATAGAAGCCGAAGAGGCATCTTTCAGAATCTGCATGCTTTCAATATCATTCGGAGATAAAAACTTAATGTTATCCACAGGAACACCATCCACTACATATAGCGGATCGTTACTTCCGTTCATAGAAGTAGTACCACGCACACGGATAGACATCTCTCCTCCCGGCGTACCGCTAGGCTGAATTACGGAGATACCGGCTGCCTTACCCTGAATAGCCTGTCCGGCAGAAACGATGGGACGTACATCAAGATCTTTAGTAGACACAGTGGAAATGGCTGTCGTAACATCTTTACGTTTTACCGAACCATAGCCGATCACAACTACTTCTTCAAGTACTTCATTGTCTTCCTGAAGTGTAACTTTCATCTGTCGGGATGCTTTCTGTTCCTGCGATTTATATCCTACATAAGAGAATATTAAAGTAGCATTGGACTGGACCGTCAATGTAAAGTTACCGTCTAAATCAGTTATCGCTCCGTTAGTTGTCCCCTTTTCCTGTACACTTACACCGATAAGCGGTTCTTTCTGTGCATCCAGTACCTGACCGGATGCAGTAAATTGTTGTGCGGATGCACTCAGAGAAAAAAATACTGCTAAGATAGCAAAGAGAATCTTGCGACTCCCCGAAAGGATTTTTCGCCTGTTCTTTTTCATGCGTATTAATTTTAAAGTTTATAATTAAGGTATGTGCTTGACAGGACTTTCGCCACTATTTCAGAAGCACAGGTCAAAAGTATAAAGAAACTGAAGTGATTTGACAATGAGGGTATAATAAGTGGATTATACAAACAGACAAACCACTAATAAACAGCAAGTTAATATCGACCAAAGAGGCCTAAAAAGTGGATAGGTTACAACATCGATCAACGTATTTTCCGAACTAAATCTTCGAAATCTTCTCTGGAACCACGAGCTTTGTTTTTTACTTTCGCCCGATAATTATAAATTGTATTCACCGAATAACGGAGAAACTCTGCTATTTGTGAACTATCTTCAATACCAAGACGTATTAATGCAAAAATTCTCAGTTCGGTATTCAATAATTCATCTTTCTTCAGAATGATTTGTTCATTGTCTTGCAACAATGCATTGAACTTCTTCACAAAATCGGGAAATAAATGCAGGAAAGCAGTATCAAAGTTGGCATATAGTTCTTCCAATTCCTCATCAAGGGCATCCTGTGAGCGGGTGATTTTAAGTAATTCTGCTATCTGACCAGCAGATACTTTCTTATTTACCATACGACGATATGCATCGAGCCGATTGATATAAGTAGAGCAGAGTTTAATAAAACGGGCAATATATTCTTCCTTAATCTGGTTAGATTCAGACAGTTCTGCATTGGTAGATGTCAAACAGGCATTCATTTGCTGTAATTCTTCATTCAATTGATTCAATTGATGATTGGCTGTCTGCAGATGATTCCTTGCAACAGCCAATTTCTTCATCTGCCGGTATATATAGCCCAACGCACCAATCAGCAGCACCAGCAATGCCGTAATCAGCACTAAATACTGCTGAAGGCGGTCGTTCTGTTTCTCAATCATCGCCTGATAAGTTTTATCAATCAAAGAAAGCACATCGGCACTCTGCCAACTTCGAAGACGAGCATTATAGAATTTGGTAGCATTCCACGAGAAACGCATATATTGGTAAGCTCTCTCCATATCGCCATTCTCATAGAGCAACTGAGCCAACATCCACAAAGAAGCATGATCTTTAATAGCAGAACGAATATCAGAGATAGCAGAAAGGCAAAGATTCTGTTTCTCTCTTATTTTATCTCCAAGATATTTATAAATAAGTGAGCGATGGTAAGTTACAAGTGCATATTGAGGCGTATCGGGCTCTGCTGCCATCAGACGACGGTCGTTTATCTCCAAGGCCTCATCATACTTGTGCCGGTCACGAAACAACGTTTCGCGCATGACCATAAATTCTTCCGATTGAGGAGATAATATCGCATATAATGAATCTTTATATGCTGACGATATTTCCCGATAATAAGCAGATAACGTCTGATCTTGTGTATAAAATCCCATCTCACCATACACATGATCGAAACATGTATAATAATCAAGTATCAGATGTGAAGTTACCTTCTGTCGGTCTACTGACTTCAGGACATCAATTGATTCGGTATACATACCCGTAGAAGAAAGCAAAAGAGAAAGTTGCAGCTTACTTTCTATTTCCCGGTCAGTATCTCCCAGATTACCCGCGATACGAACATTCTCATTTAAATAGTAAATAGCGGAATCGCAAATAAAGGCTTTATATTCCTTATAGATCTGATTATTCAGATTATAGCGTTCTATGGAATTAGGAGCCACGTCTCCGGCAAGCTCTTTCAGATGCCGTATCCGCGATTCGCGCTGTACCACATAAGTGTCATGTGCCAAGATTGTCTGATCAAGGACATGCAATAGTGAATCAAGAGTTTCATCAGCCCATGAGAAAATCGGAAAAGAAGCAAACAGCAACAACAGCAAACATTTATTTTTCATTAGAGTATTAAAGTTTTGTAGGAAATATGACATTCTTCACTCAAGGTTTCACTTATAAATCAGCGTCGACAAATATTCCTCCGCAAACATCTCATTGGCAACCTCCAGCAGTTGTTCTGCCGTCAACGCCTCAATACGATGGAACACTGATTCTGACGATTCATACTTATGATAGTGCAGATATGTTTTCGCCATACCTAGCGCATTATTCTCGAAATTATCAGATGCCACGCCGATCTGGCCTATCAGTTGCTTCTTCGCTGCCGCCAGCTGAGAAGATGTCATCTTCACATCCCGCATTCGCTTCAGTTCTTTATAGGTCAGTTTCAGACAGGTATCCATATCTTCGATATCCGTACCGAAATAGATACAGAAAGCTCCTGTATCGGTATAAGAAGTCAGATTGGACTCTACATTATACACCAATCCCCTCCGCTCGCGAAGCGATACATTCAGCTTACTGTTCATGCCCGGACCGCCAAGCACATTATTCAGCAGATAAAGTGCCGTACGCTTATCATCATACGCATTGTATCCCCGGCTACCAATCATTACATGCGCCTGATGAGTATCTTTAGGCACTACCAACCGTTCGGGCACATAAAGAGGAGGAGGCATACGCTGATTATCCACCGTCACTGCCGGGATATCGGACAAATGCTTTTCCGCCAGACGGATAATCTTCTTGAAATCATATTGTCCCTGAACAAAGAATACCATATTCCCCGGTTGATAAAAGCGACGGGTAAACGAGAGAACATCCTCCGTACGGAAACTCCGCAGCAGTTCCGGCTTACCGAGAATGTTCCTTCCCAACGGATGGTTACGGAAAATCATATCTTCAAAATCATCGAAGATCAACTCCGAAGGATTATCCTCATAAGACTGGATTTCGTCAATGATCACTTCCGTCTCCTTTTCTATTTCATGCTGCGGGAAAGTAGAATGGAATACAATATCTCCGAGCAATTCGAGGGCACGTTCCAGATGCCCGGTCAGGAAGGCGGCATAGACAACCGTCTCCTCTTTATTCGTATAGGCATTCAGATCGCCGCCCACATTCTCCATGCGGTTAAGGATATGCCACGCTTTCCGCTTCTCCGTCCCTTTAAAAATAAGATGTTCCACGAAATGAGCCATCCCCTGCTCATCCTCAGCCTCATCGCGCGTTCCGGCATCGATGGCAAAACCACAATAAGCTACTTTCGAGAGAGTCGGTTCATGAATTATGCGCAGGCCATTCGGCAATGTATATTCGTTGTAATGCATTGTTTTCTACTTCCTTATTGAATTAATGCCGCAAAAATACAATAAAACTTATTGTCGTTTATAGAAAATTGCAGATATTTGTAGACTATATTAGCAACAACGTGTATGAAAAAGATAGGAATATTCTGTTCTGCCTCGGAAAACATTGACAAAATGTACTTTGACAGTGCCCGTCAAATCGGAGAATGGATGGGAAAAGCAGGCAAAACGTTGATTTATGGAGGAGCCAATCTCGGACTGATGGAATGCGTAGCCCGCGCCGTGAAAGAGAATGGCGGTACGGTCATCGGAGTAGTTCCTGCCAAACTGGAAGAAAAAGGTAGTGTGAGCACATTACTGGACGAGGTGATTCATACCCGTAACCTGAGCGACCGGAAAGATGTGATAACAGAGAAGTCGGAGATATTGGTCGCATTGCCTGGTGGTGTAGGTACACTCGACGAGATTTTCCACGTCATAGCCGCCGCCTCTATCGGATATCATCAGAAAAAGGTGATCTTCTATAACGAATACGGTTTTTATAATGAACTTCTGGCTGCACTTAAGACGTTAGAGGATAAGGGCTTCGCCCGACAATCTTTCTCTACCTATTATGAAACAGCAAACAATCTGGATGAATTAAAAGAAAAAATAAACTGATTATATGATAGACTCCATCAAACAACTCTTGCAACAAGAGGCACAAGCAGTGCTCAATATCCCTGTAACAGACGCTTACGAGAAAGCAGTACAACTGATTGTAGAACAGATACATCAGAAAAAAGGGAAATTAGTAACTTCCGGCATGGGAAAAGCCGGACAGATTGCCATGAACATCGCCACAACCTTCTGCTCCACCGGCATTCCATCGGTCTTCTTGCATCCCAGTGAAGCGCAGCACGGCGACCTCGGCATCTTACAAAAAAACGATTTGCTCCTGCTTATCTCCAACTCCGGCAAAACACGCGAAATCGTGGAACTGACCCGACTGGCACATAATCTGGACCCGGAACTGAAGTTTATCGTTATCACCGGAAACCCCGACAGCCCGCTGGCCAATGAATCAAACGTCTGTCTGAGTACCGGTAAACCTGCCGAAGTTTGTACATTAGGCATGACTCCTACTACATCGACTACTGCCATGACCGTCATCGGTGACATACTGGTAGTACAGACAATGAAGAAGACAGGATTCACTATCGAAGAATACTCAAAACGCCATCACGGTGGTTATTTGGGCGAAAAATCAAGATCGCTATGCGAAAAGTAATCGGTATCGGAGAAACAATCCTCGATATCATCTTTCGGGGAAACCAGCCTTCCGCAGCCGTACCGGGAGGCTCTGTATTCAACGGCATCGTATCCCTCGGACGAATGGGGATCAAGGTAGGTTTTATCAGTGAAACAGGTAATGACCGGGTAGGAAATATCATTCTGCAATTCATGCGTGAAAATAATATTCCGACGGATCACGTAAATGTCTTCCCAGATGGTAAATCACCTGTATCACTGGCATTCCTCAATGAACAGAGCGATGCTGAATATATCTTCTATAAGGATTATCCCAAGCAACGTCTGGATGTGCTTTATCCTAAGTTAGAGGAAGACGATATCGTCATGGTAGGCTCTTACTATGCGCTGAACCCGGTACTCAGGGAGAAGATTCTGGAACTGCTGGACCAGGCACGCGAGAAGAAAGCAATCATCTACTACGACCCGAACTTCCGCTCTTCACATAAGAACGAAGCAATGAAACTGGCTCCTACGATTATCGAGAATCTGGAGTACGCCGATATTGTACGGGGATCGCTGGAAGATTTCTTCTATATGTATGGCTTGCAAGACGTGGACAAGATATATAAAGACAAGATTAAATTCTACTGCCCGCGGTTTATATGCACGGCCGGTGGGGACAAAGTATCACTTCGCACCAATCTGGTCAGCAAAGAATATCCGATAGAACCGCTGGAAGCAGTCAGCACCATCGGTGCCGGAGATAATTTCAATGCGGGATTGATCTACGGATTGCTTAAATATGATGTACGATACCGTGACCTTAATAATCTGAATGAAGAAGTCTGGGACAAAGTAGTTCAGTGCGGGAAAGACTTTGCCGCCGAAGTATGCCGTAGTTTCAGTAATTCAGTATCGGTGGAGTTTGCCGGACAGTACGCATCGAAGTAATTACGGATACAACCATCCCCTAAATTACTATTAACTTTGGCTAATAATCGCAAAGGAATTACCACATCTAACGGTAATTCCTATCTTTGCAGTACATGATTCATCAGACAAAGAAACTATGTACAGAAACCTGTTAAACTGGCTGACCATCCTACTGGTACTTCCGTCATGTTCCGGCACTTCGCCCACTATATCCGTAGTGTGTGAAGAGAACAATGTAGGAAACGCCATTATCAAATGGGAAACAGCACCTATACTGAAAGGACAGGTAAAAGTATATGCTTCCACTTCTCCCGACTTCATTCCCGAAGAAAATCCCGTAGTCACCATCAACATTGCGAAAGGGAAAAAGACCATCGTGACCAATGATCCGTCTCAGCGCTATTACTACCTGATGGTATTCAACAACAGATACCGGGTGAGGGTAGCTGCCCGTAACGTCAATATTCCCGGCATTCAGAACTTCCGTGACCTGGGAGGATACAAGTCTGCAGAAACAGGCAAAGATACCCGCTGGGGAATGCTGTACCGTTCCGCACAGATTGACAGCATTCCATTCTGCTCCCGCCGGGAATTGAAAAACATGGGCATAAGGACTATCATCGATTTGCGTTCGGAAGAAGAACGCCATAACTATCCACAGTTTCATGATGAAGACTTTAACGTCCTGCACCTCCCCATTGCAACAGGAAACATGGAACACATCCTGCAAGACATACGTGATAAGAAAATAGAAACGGATACGATCTATCGTTTAGTAGAGCGGATGAACCGTCAACTGGTCACCAACTACCGCAAGGAATACAAAGAACTGTTCACACTCCTGCTCGACCGCAACAATTACCCCGTCGTCATCCACTGTACTTCAGGCAAAGGACGTACGGGCATTGTTTCAGCACTGGTACTTGCCGCTTTGGGAGTCAATGAAGAAGCCATCATGAAAGACTATCGCCTGAGTAATGACTATTTCAACATCCCCAAAGCCTCCAGATACGCGTATAAACTCCCTATCAACTCGCAGGAAGCCATCACTACAATCTACTCTGCCAAGGAAGACTTCCTGAATGCAGCCAAAGAACAGATTGATGCGGAATACGGCAGCGTACAGGCATATCTGAAAAAAGGAATAGGACTCTCGGCAGAAGAAATCGAACGGTTGCGCAGCATTTTATTAATAGATAATGGTTAATGGAAAATGGAGAATGCTATGCAGGCAGCAATAATTATCCATTATCCATTATTCATTATTCATTATTTTTCTCTATCTTTGCGCCCGAAATAAAAGATATACAGAGATTTAATGAAGACATTTGAAGAGCTTGGCGTTTCTCCGGAGATACGTAAAGCAATTGAAGAGATGGGATATGAGAATCCCATGCCGGTACAAGAGGAAGTGATTCCGTACCTTTTAGGAGAAAATAATGATGTAGTAGCTCTTGCACAAACTGGAACAGGTAAAACAGCCGCATTCGGCCTGCCTCTGCTCCAACAGATTGACGTAAAGAACAGGGTTCCCCAGTCACTAATACTTTGCCCCACCCGTGAGCTATGCCTCCAGATAGCGGGCGATCTGAACGATTACTCAAAATACATTGACGGACTGAAAGTACTGCCAGTTTACGGCGGTTCTTCCATCGACAGCCAGATACGCAGCCTGAAACGCGGCGTACATATCATCGTGGCCACACCGGGACGACTGCTCGACCTGATGGAGCGCAAAACCGTATCTTTATCGACCGTTCACAACATAGTGATGGACGAAGCGGACGAAATGCTGAATATGGGATTCACCGACAGCATCAACGCTATCCTTGCCGATGTCCCCAAAGAACGGAACACCTTGCTCTTCTCGGCAACCATGAGCCCCGAAATCGCCCGCATCTCCAAGAACTACTTGCAGAATGCCAAGGAGATTACCATCGGACGCAAGAACGAAAGTACAAGCAATGTGAAACACGTAGCTTATACCGTACAAGCCAAAGACAAATATGCAGCCCTGAAACGCATTGTTGACTATTACCCGCAAATATATGGTATCATTTTCTGCCGTACCCGTAAAGAAACGCAGGAAATAGCCGATAAATTGATGCAGGAAGGCTATAACGCAGATTCACTGCACGGAGAACTGTCACAGGCTCAGCGCGATGCCGTGATGCAGAAATTCCGCATCCGCAACCTGCAATTACTGGTTGCTACGGACGTTGCCGCACGCGGACTGGACGTAGACGACCTGACACACGTGATCAACTACGGCCTGCCCGATGATACGGAAAGCTACACACATCGTAGCGGACGTACCGGACGTGCCGGAAAGACAGGTACTTCCATCGCTATCATCAACCTGCGCGAAAAAGGAAAGCTGCGTGAGATAGAGCGCATCATCGGCAAGAAGTTTATTGCCGGAGAAATGCCGACAGGCAAGCAGATCTGCGAAAAACAGCTTATCAAAGTGATTGATGAACTGGAAAAGGTGAAGGTAAACGAAGAAGAAATCACGGACTTCATGCCGGAGATTTATCGTAAGCTGGAATGGCTGAGCAAAGAGGATCTGATCAAACGCATGGTATCGCATGAGTTCAATCGTTTTCTGGACTACTACCGCGACCGTGAAGAGATCGAGACTCCGACCGACAGCCGCGAACGTAACACACGTGACAGCCGTGAAAGAGGCAGCCGCAAGGCAGCGCCGGGTTTCACCCGCTTATTCATCAATCTGGGAAAAATGGACAGTTTCTTCCCAAGCGAGCTGATCAGCTTGCTGAACAGCAATACACGTGGACGAATCGAGTTGGGACGCATTGACTTGATGAAAAATTTCTCCTTCTTCGAAGTAGAAGAGAAAGAAGCACAAAACGTAGTGAAGGCGTTGAACCGCGCTAACTGGAACGGCCGCAAAGTATCTGTAGAAGTTGCCGGTGAGGAAGCAGGAGAAGGTCGGAGAGGCAGTGGTTCTGCCGAACGCAGAGGAGGAAAACGTCCTTTCGGAAGTTCTTCCGAAAAGCGTGGTGACAGTAGCCGCAACTCACGTTCCGAAAGATCGGACAGAGCACCGCGAGCTGACAGAGCGACTAAAGGCAGTGACAAGACCGACAAGAAAAAAAGAAGCGACAAGCCCAGCCGCGAAGAACGGGGTTACGGAGCACGTGGTCCTAAAAAGACAGACGACTGGCAACAGTTCTTTAAAGATAAAGAGCCTGACTTCAGCGAGGAAGGATGGGCACGCAGAAAGCCGAAAAAGAAGTAACAGGCAAAACAGCCATTATAAGGTGATGTTGGAAAAGAAGAAGATTTAAGGCGTTGATATAGTTTACCTATTCATAACCGATATTGACGTAACATATTTATTCTCTATCCGACTCTGCTGAAAAATACTGACCTGTTATGCCTAATCTATATTTCAGTTTTTAATAAACTTCTTGATCGTTTATTAGAAACGGTATCCAAGTTTATTAGAAACGATTACATGGCTTTTCGATAGCATTTATCCGAATTTATATAACAAAACAGGCTGCAAACCTCTCAAAAGTTTGCAGCCTGTTTCTTATATACAAGCTACCGAAAAGCCTTCCGAAGCAAGGCATTATCGGTTAAAATGTTGTCATATTATACTATATCAGCACAACAAATGCAGTATAAGGTAAGATATTCTCATTGGTCTAAGTTTTAATTCATTTATTGTAAGGATACAAATATACAACATTAAAAGCCGTTTGTCAAGTCTTCAGGAGTTTTATACGTTCATAGTTCCTCCTCCTTCCTCAGAAGCATCATGAACATCCTTCGTCTTGATATTCCTGTACTGCTTGGGCGTCATCTCGAACTTCTGGGCAAATGCTTTATAGAAAGTCCCCCTGTTCGAGAATCCGGTTTTATCCATAATCTCTTCAATGGAAAGTTGCGTTGTCAGCAACAAGCGTTCTACAATCGTCAGGCGATACTCTCTGATGATGTCGGCAGGAGTCTTCTCCGTGACATTTTTCAGCTTCCGATAGAACTGCCGGGTACTGTATCCTAATGAACTACTCAACAATTCCACTGATAAATCCGTATTCTGTATATGACTATCAATAATCTGCATCATCTTCTCGAAGAAGGATTTATCCTCTTTATGCAGAAAATGACCATCATCCAGTTCAAAAGCACTTAGAACAGAGCTATAATACTCTTTCAGGTCCTCTTCGCGCTGTAACAGCCTTCTAACGACTTTCTCGAGATATTCCACATTGAAAGGTTTCGTGATATATGCTTCCGCGCCGGATTCAATTCCCCTCGTCTGCTCGTCAATATTATTCAGTGCCGAAAGCAGTATTAACGGGATACGGCTCAACAGTTTATCCGACTTTATCTTTTTGGCAAACGACATTCCATCCATACCGGGCATCATTACATCCGAAATAATCAAATCCGGTAACTGGATGCCCAACTGCTTCAAGGCTTCCTCTGCGCTGCCTAAAGAGACAACATTGTATGCCCCGACAAATATCTCCGTAACAAACCATAACATAGAAGGGTCATCGTCAATAATCATAATCGTCTGCTTGTTCTTATCAAATTCAACCGACGAATTCTTGAGTTCGACTGCTTGCTCATCTGATGACAAAACCAATTCTTCAGCTACTTTTTCATCTTCATTATCCACCGTAACCTCCATAACAGGCAGCCATACATCAAAAGTAGTCACCTCATTAGGAATACTGGATACCTGAATCTGTCCATTCAACAGATTTACCATACTGTGACAAATGGCCAGTCCCAATCCATTTCGCGGAGAAATCCCATTCTTGTTCTGCACTTCGAAATTATCCAGAATCTTATAACGGTCGAATATTTTCGTGAGATCAGCCTCCTTGATTCCTTTTCCCGTATTAGATACCCGAATGCAAAGTTGTTCTCCTTCAATACGCAGCTCTACCGTAATGGAACCATTCTCCGGAGTATATTTGAAAGCGTTAGAAATCAGGTTATTTACAATTTTACTCAGACAGCTGACATCCGTATTCCAAAAAACTCCATCTTCTATCTGCAATCGATAGTTCAGTTTCCGGCTTTCCGCCAGCTCTCCGAATGATTCGGCAATAGTCCGTATCTGTTCTGTGACAGGAACATGTTTTATCTTCAAAATCTTGTTCCCCGTCTCCAGTCGGCGGAACTCAATCAGTTCCAATATCAGCGCATTCAGTTTCAACGCATTCTGCTGAATCATGGAAGCATACTTCCGGACATAACTGTCTACCCGGCTATAGGAAAGGATTTTTTCACACGGACCGTTGATCAATGTCAACGGAGTACAAAATTCATGGGTAATGTTAGTAAAGAAACGCAATTTCGATTCATACAGTTCTTCGCGCTGCTGGCGGTTCATTTCCTCGATCATAACATTCCGCTTTCTGCGATAACGTTTTATCACCATCCGGATAGCTCCTGCAATTACCCCGGCTAATAATAAGAAATAGACAATATAAGCACAAGTAGTCATATACCAGGGAGGAGTGATACGGATCAATAATGAATAAGGTTCACTCTCTTTCCCTGTTATATTACTTCGGTACTTCACTAGCAAGGTGTATTCTCCAGGAGATAGATTAGAGAAAACCGCCACCGTAGACAATCCGTTCTCAATCCAACTATCGCTCAAACCGTCTATCTTATAAGAGTAAGTATAATTGTTCCCGTTAATGTAATCGACAGCAATAAATGAAAGGTTAAAGAAGTTCTGACTATAGTCCAGCACCAAAGTTTCTTGCTTCGTAGCGCCTTGCAGAAAATCATAAATATTGCACTCTTTACCAAAAATAGAGAGGCGATTGAAATGCAAAGGAGGCATGTATTCTTCCGAAAGTTGATCATTCTCGCTAATCGTAATGAATCCGTTCGTACCACCAAAAAATAATGTCCCCGTCTGCTGATCCTTGAAGAAAGCACCGTCACTAAACTCAATCACTTCCAGGTCGCCCTGCTGCCGATACGTCTGAACTGTGTTTTCGCGGACATTAAACCTCACCAACCCTTGATTGGTGCTAAGCCACAAGTTATTGTCCCTTCCTTCCAATATGCCGTGAATCGTATTGTTGGGAAAGCCGTCAGTCTCGTTATATACCCTATATTCGCCCTGATAAAGCCGGGTCAATCCGAAACTCGTACCAAACCAGTATCCTTCGTCATTCTTATGAATAGCAAAAATATCATTTACAGTCTGATTCTTCACTACATCGTCAATGCGGCAGGGAGTTAGTTGATTGGTATGCGTATTCATTTTATACGCACCATATCCACGGTTACCAAACCAAATAACCGAATCATTCTCCTGAAAAGAGACAAAGAAATAATTGGAGTTTCTCTTTCCGCCATCCAGTGTAAAGCGACGGGCAGACTTCACTTTAGGTAAAAGTGAAGTAGCATCCAGAATGATTTTCACAATACCTTCACCGGCAGAAACCACCCACAACGTACTATCATTTGTCTCACGGACAGAATGTACATACTTCACCATCTTGCCATCTGCCATGACCGGAAATTCCTGTATCCGCTTTTGTGAATAGGAGTAGTAATTAAGTCCGCTCTCCGTTCCAATCCATAAGAGTTTCCTCCGGCTGGGAGCAAAACTATACACCGAGTTGTCCATCAACGGACTATTACTTGCCAGGATCCTTTCTGCCCGAGGCAAAGTTTCCATATCAGGATGGAAATCAAACATCTTTAATATTCCCCCTCCCTTCGTACCTATCCACAATGTCTGATCCTGATCCTGATATAGAGCACGAACCGGATTATCTACCCGATACTCCGGTACATCCAACATGATGTTGTCAATAGAAAATTCATCTGTAAAATACATATAAAGCCCTTGACCGTCAGCGCCCACCCAGATTATATCCTGAAACCGGTCTTTCATAAGACAAAAGATACCGGACTGAACATTTATGGACTGGAGGCTATATTTTACCTTTGAATCCGGCATATACTTTAATTGGATTAATCCACTACTCTTAAAGCCGATAAAATAATCAGTTTTCTGTTTTATAATGGAAGAAACCTCACCCCGACGAAGTATCTCTGCCTCCATATCTGCTATAAAATACGCTTTATGATTATTCAGATCGTATTCATAAAGTGCATAAGTACTGTCTATGAAATAGAGAAAATCGCCATCTACAAACGTCCACAACAACTTTTCCGAATGATTCAGGCAATTACTGGGAACCAGCTTCACTTGATTTCCGTTTTTCTCTATTATATAACTCCGGTTATCATTATCCGAAGAGAATATCCAAAGTACTCCAAAGTTATCAATAGCCATTTGTTGTACTTCCTCAAAATGTATCTTTTTCACATCAAGTTTACAGAAGTCCTTCTGCTCCGGCTGATAATAATAAATGTAGCCATCATCCTTAATAATAAAGAAATCATCTTCGGGACTTATCGCCATACGGTTTATGTATTTAAAGTCTTTGAAGCTTTGTATGGTCTGTCTGCGTGTATCAAAGCGGTCGAGCCCATAATTAGTCTGTATCCAAAGCACATCGTTGTCCGCCTCGATAATCCGTTCGATGAGATTACCGGAGAAACTATGGTGCACATTGGTTGGTTTGTACAATCCCAGATAAGTGCCGTCGTAGATATTCAGCCCATCGCATGAACCGATCCATATCACGCCATGCCTATCCTGACACATCGAAAGAATAGCACTATTGGATAATCCGTTCTTACTGGAAAATTGCCGGAGACTATACGAAGCATTTATGTCTACTCCTATCAAAAGAAAAGAAACCAGTATCAGCAGAACTCTTCTTAAAAGAGTAGTTCTCTTCGTCCATTCATTGTGTTTTTTCATATAGCATTCTCTTGTTTTAAATCAAGACACAAAAATCGACGGAAAGATATGGAAAATCGGGAAAACGTCCAAGAACTGCACAAAAAACATTCTGATCATCTGAAAATTAACATAACAGGAGTACGCTTTTACGACACATATATATATTTTTGCGACATTTCATCGAGAAGAGACATTTATGTCATGGGTCCGTACATCATCTTATACTAACCATAATAACTTTGCAGCATCAGACAACGGAATAAGGTAAAAAGCAAAATAAAAAGGATTGTAGTTTGAAATAGGTAATCCACAAACAGGTAGCATATTCAGCTACCTGTATTTTGGAAGGAAAATCTTTAGTTAATAATGAATATTATATAAAATGAAAGCACTGCGTTTTTTACTAATCATAGTTTGTGCCTACTTTTTGGCAAGTTGCGTTTCCACCAAACAGGCAGACTCTAATTCAAATCTGGATAGAGCCCGGCAAACACTGGATTCACTTTATCTAAATTATTCTGTAAGCAACTCTCATCTGCTTCGTGAAAACTATCCTTTCAACGAACAATATAAAGTCACTTATCTGGCATCGGAAAACCAAACAAACATGCCTAATCAGTTCTCCTATTTATGGCCATATTCAGGTACATTTTCCGCAGTAAACTCATTATTAGAAGCCACCCACGACAAGAAATACCAGCAATTATTAGAAAAACAGGTATTACCCGGCTTGGAAGAATACTTCGATACAGAAAGAACTCCTATTGCTTACTCATCGTATATCCGAACTGCTCCGACCTCCGACCGCTTTTATGACGATAATATCTGGGTAGGCATTGACTTCATCGATATCTATCAGATTACCAAAGAAAAAAAATATTTGGATAAAGCTCAACTCATATGGAATTTCATAGAAAGCGGTACTGATAGTCTGCTAGGAGATGGCATCTATTGGTGTGAACAAAAGAAAGAGTCCAAAAACACTTGTTCAAATGCTCCCGGTTCTGTATTCGCCCTCAAACTATTTAAAGCAACCAATGACAGCCTCTATTTCAAACGGGGAAAAGAATTATATAAATGGACACAAAAGAATCTGCAAGATTCTACAGACTACCTCTATTTTGACAATATCCGTCTTGACGGTAAGATAGGAAAAGCCAAATTTGCCTACAACAGCGGACAAATGATGCAATCGGCTGCCCTACTCTATCAACTGACCAAAAATCCGGATTACCTGAAAGATGCGCAGAGCATTGCCAAAGAATGCTATAATTACTTCTTCACAGACTTTACAACTGACACAGGAGAAAGCCTTAAAATGTTGAAACAAGGAAATATCTGGTTTACTGCTGTCATGTTAAGAGGATTCATTGAACTTTACCAATTGGACCAAAACAAAACTTTTATCGACGCTTTCAATCAATGCCTATCATATGCTTGGGATAATGCCCGTGATGAAAACGGCTTATTCAGCACAGACCTAACTGGCAATAACAATAATGAGAAGAAGTGGCTGCTAACGCAAGCTGCCATGGTCGAAATGTATAGCCGACTAGCAGCTATACAATAAGTACAAATTTAAAACAATAAATAATTAAGGCTATATAATATAAAGGTCTTCCGTCACAACACAGCACAAAATAATAGCTACATAAAAACCAATACTCAAAAGAAAATTAATATGAAACAAAAAAGACTTACGTTTTTACTCCTGTTAATCTCCAACCTTTTTTGTGCATCTGCTCAAAAATGGTATAAACCAGAGATTGATCTAAAAGTTGAAGAGCTACTGAGCCAAATGACAGTAGAAGAAAAACTTGGATATATCGGTGGCATTGACTGGATGTACACTAAAAGCATTGATCGCCTGGGTATTCATCGCATGAGAATGTCCGATGGACCGCAAGGGATAGGCACAAAAGGCAAGTCTACCGCATACCCGGCTACAGTGACACTAGCAGCTACTTGGAACGAGAATCTTGCCTATCAATACGGAAAAGCTTTGGGACGTGATTGCAGAGCAAGAAACATCAATGTCATATTAGGTCCAGCGGTCAATATCTACCGTGCCCCAATGTGTGGACGTAACTTTGAATATATGGGTGAAGATCCGTATTTAACATCCCATATCTGTGTAGGATACATCAAAGGTGTACAAGATCAAGGTGTCATGGCTACAGTCAAACACTTCGTTGCCAACAACTCCGACTATGACCGTAATAATATCAGTAATGATATTGATGAAAGAACCTTGAATGAGATTTACTTCCCTGCTTATAAAGCTGCCATTCAGGAAGCAGAAGTAGGAGCCATCATGACAAGCTATAACTTGATGAATGGCATCTACACCACTGAAAACCCGTGGCTATTGAAAGAAGTACTCAGAAATCAATGGGGCTTCAAAGGACTAGTGATGTCTGACTGGGGATCGACTCATTACTGTGTTCCAGCTGCAAGAAGCGGATTAGATCTGGAAATGGCAGGAGGAGAAAAGATGAATCCTAAAGATATGGCTTACTATCTTAAAACAGGAGATGTGACTATGGATATGGTTGACGAAAAAGTACGCCACATCTTACGCATACTCATTGCTTTCGGATTCAAGGATGGTACGGAAGCTGACAAAAGTATCGCTCTGGATGACCCTCAATCTGTAGAAACAGCATTAAATGTTGCCAGAGAGGGACTTGTTCTTTTGAAGAATGAAAACAACATTCTTCCTATCAATCCCCAAAAATACAAACATATTATCGTTACCGGCAAAAATGCACATGGATATGTACATGGTGGTGGTAGTGGCGCTGTAGTTCCTTTCCATTATACCAATTTATTCGACGGAATCCAAAAAGAAGGTAAACTGAATAATGTAAAAGTAGAATATATTGATGAACTCGACTTTATGCCATCCATCATGTATACAGACGACAATCTCAACGAAAAGGGATTTCATGCCGAATACTTCAAGAATATTCACTTCGAAGGAGCCCCTGTGGTAAAACAGACTGAGAAAAAAATCAATTATTCTTGGGCTGCAGGCACAGAATTGGAAGGTATGCCCAAAGATTATTTCTCTGTGAAATGGTACAGTACAATGTGCGTAGACGAAACCGCTGACTATGAGTTCACATTAGGAGGCGACGATGGTTATAAATTGTTTATCAACGACCAACCGATTATTGATGACTGGACGCCCGGAGGTTTCAGAACGACCAATGTTACCAAGACACTAAAAGCCGGTGAAAAATATCATGTACGTGTAGAATACTATCAGCAGGGTGGTGGAGCAGGTATCTGCTTTTTATGGAAACGTAAGAACGAGACTCAGAATAAGTTTGCCGATTACCTGAACAAAGCAGATTTAGTGATTGCCTGCTTCGGTCATAGTTCCGATACAGAAGGAGAAGCAAGCGACCGCACATTCGAACTGCCCGAAGTAGATAAAAAAATGCTGGCCAGCTTATCCGGATGTAAAAAGCCTGTTATCGGTATTGTAAATGCCGGAGGTAATATTGAAATGCAAAAATGGGAACCGTCTTTGAAGGGGCTTATTTGGGGATTTTATGGAGGTCAGGAAGCGGGAACAGCTATCGGCGAAGCTTTATTCGGTAAAGTTAACCCATCAGGAAAATTACCTATGACTTTTGAAAAGAAATGGGAAGACAGCCCCGCTTACAACAGCTATCATGACCCGGATAAAGACAAACATGTAGCATATACGGAAGGAATATTCATCGGCTATCGCGGCTATGACAAATTGAAACGTGAAGTACAATATCCTTTTGGCTACGGATTGTCTTATACCACCTTTAAGCTATCTAATATAGTAGTCTCAAAGCCAAATGCTGATGGAACAGTAGAAGTAACCTGCCGTCTTGCCAACACAGGAAAAAGAGATGGTGCACAAGTCATACAAGCCTATGTGGGCAAAGCAGAAAACAGCCCGGTAGAACGTCCCCAAAAAGAACTGAGAAAATTTGAAAAGATATTCCTGAAAGCCGGAGAATCCACAACTGTCAAGATGACATTACCTAAAGAATCATTTATGTATTTTGATGTCAACAGAACTCAGTTCGTCACTGATCCGGGTATTTACAATATAATGCTTGGCTTCTCCTCTAGAGATATTAAAGCACAAAAAAATATTCAATATACACTATAGATTGCATAATCAATAAGTAACATGAAATATACTTGTATCAAAACTGTAGCAATTTACTTGCTCGCAACCTTACCTTTATTGGCGAACGCCTCAACACACAAGGTAAAAATTACACATAGCGTCATGGTTGGGGACGGAATCGCAAAATTCATCCCGGAAGGCTTCGACGCTCAAAAGATACCTTCTTTTGCAATAGAAAAAGAACCACGCGAACAAGGAGCACTTCCTGCCGACTGGGTACTTGTTCCCGAGTTCTCACTCACGGATGGTAAAGCAAACGCATCATTAACAGTGCCGGAAGGTACAAGCATCTATGGCGGTGGTGAAGTGACCGGTTCACTTCTGAGAAATGGAAAGACCATCAAATTATGGAATACAGACTCAGGAGCTTATGGTGTAGACAAAGGTACTCGTCTGTATCAATCACATCCTTGGATGATGGGAGTGCGAAAGGACGGAACAGCTTTTGGAATTTTATTCGATACTACTTGGAAAGCAGAACTAAGCAGTACAGACGAAAAAATCGAATTAAAAAGTGAAGGAATACCCTTTCGGGTATTCATCATTGACAGGGAATCTCCACAAGCAGTCATTCGCGGACTATCCGAACTGACCGGCACAATGCCAATGATTCCTCGCTGGGCACTAGGTTATCAGCAATGCCGGTTCTCATATTCTCCCGACAGCCGTGTCATTGAAATAGCAGATACTTTCAGACTAAAAAGAATACCATGTGATGTTATCTGGATGGACATTGATTATATGGACGGATACCGCATCTTTACCTTTAATCCGAAAAGTTTTCCGAATCCTAAAGCGGTGAACCGTGATTTGCACATACGTGGATTCCATTCTGCATGGATGATTGACCCGGGAGCAAAAGTTGACCCTAACTATTTCGTATATAAATCGGGAACAGAAAATGACGTTTGGGTGAAAACAGCAGACGGTAAGAACTTCCACGGTGATGCATGGCCGGGAGCAGCAGCATTCCCTGATTTTACTTCTCCTAAAGTAAACAAATGGTGGAGAAACTTATATAAAGATTTTCTAGCACAAGGAGTAGATGGCGTATGGAATGATGTTAACGAACCCCAGATCAATGATACGCCCAACAAAACAATGCCGGAAGACAACCTGCATCGTGGAGGAGGAAAGCTTCCGGCAGGTACACATCTTCAGTATCATAATGTATATGGCTTCCTGATGGTTAAAGCATCCAGGGAAGGTATACTGGATGCTCGTCCAGAAAAACGTCCTTTCATTCTGACACGTTCCAACTTCCTTGGGGGACAACGTTATGCCGCTACATGGACTGGCGACAACGGTTCTTGCTGGGATCATCTAAAAATGTCAGTTCCCATGTCATTAACATTGGGATTATCCGGTCAACCGTTTAGTGGTGCAGATATAGGCGGTTTCTTATTCAATGCTGATGCTGACTTATTCGGCAACTGGATTGGTTTCGGTGCCTTTTATCCTTTCGCACGTGGTCATGCTTGCGCCGGAACAAACAACAAGGAACCATGGGTATTTGGACAAAAAGTAGAAGATGCCTCACGCATCGCTTTGGAACGTAGATATATACTACTACCCTACTTTTATACACTCTTACACGAAGCCTCAACTAATGGCATGCCTATTATGCGTCCTGTCTTCTTCTCCGACCCTAAAGACTTGTCACTGAGAGCAGAGGAAGAAGCTTTCCTTGTCGGTGATAATTTACTTATCATTCCAGCATTTGCTAATCAACCGGCACTTCCGAAAGGGATCTGGAAAGAACTGTCACTTGTAGAAGGAGATCAGAATGATAAATATCAGGCAAAAATGAAGATTCGTGGGGGAGCTATCATTCCGACTGGAAAAATAATTCAGAACACTACAGAAAATTCATTAGATCCTCTGACATTACTAGTGTGTCTGGACGAACAGGGCAAAGCTTCCGGAAATATGTATTGGGATGCGGGAGATGGTTGGTCTTACAAAAAAGGGGACTATAGCCTGCTACAATTTGTCGCAGAGCGAAATGGTGATAAAGTGACTGTAAAGCTAACAAAGAAAACCGGAAAATACAACACTGAGAATAAAGACATGGCAGTGATTAAAATTATAACAGATCAAGGCATACGTCAAGCCAGTGGAAATCTAGTGGAAGGTATTGAAATAAGACTATAAAAAAGCACTATACTTTGTTTGGAAACCTAAAAAAAAAGTTTTATGAAAAAAGAGCACATGAAAAAGCAATATCCCCATTGGTGCGGGGTATTGCTACTGTATCTGATGGCATGTATTAGTAGTTGCCAAGACGACAAAATCAGTTCTAGCGGATATGATCCGTCTAAACCTGTTGTTTTTACAGATTTCTCTCCAAGTCAGGGAAGTCTCCGTACTCAGCTCCATATCTACGGTGAGAACTTCGGAAACGACCCATCAAAAATTTATATTACTGTAGGAGGGCGAACTACCACTACAATTGGCTGTAACAATAATGAAATTTATTGTATGATACCCCCAAAAGCTTTTGATGGAAATATAAAAATATCTATCGAAAGTGCTGATGGGACGTCTTCACCCATAGAATATGAATTTGAGAGACGTTTCCAATATGTATCTCAAACTTCAGTAGGTACATTAGTAGGAAACGAAGATGAACAAGGCAATTCTTCTGATGTAGATGGAGATTTTGAAAACGCAAGGTTCGGAAATGCAGAATGGTTGTTAATGGATACATTCGGAATACAAAAATGCTTGATCGTTAATGGTTTTAAAGGACCTATCCGGAGAATCAATCTGGAAACTCAAGAAGTATCCACACTTATGACTGAAGGGCAAGGATTGTTTGGAGGTATGTACTACATGTGTTTCGATGCGACTGGAGACACTTTATTTGTATCAGACGACCACGGACAAAGTAACAAAGACCGAAGAGAGATTGCCTACCTGCTACGCTCTGAAGACTTCCGAAGAGCAAGACCTTATGTTTATGATCGTACTGGATATAGTTGCGCTTATCAACCTTTGACAAAAACTCTATATTATACCGTTTATTGGCAGGGAACTATTGACAAAGCCGTTTTTGACCCGACAACACAAGGAATGGTAGCAAAAGAAGTATTCCCAACATATGAAAGCAGGAATGAACATGCCTACCTAACAGTACACCCTGAAGGTAAATATATGTATATTACAGGAGCAAATTGCCTTTATAAATCCATGTTCAATCCAGAAACAAAAGAATTCCAAAAGCCAACAATGTTTGCCGGTTCTGAAGGAGCCAGTGATTGGGTAGACTCTCCCGGTACATCAGGGCGTTTCGTATGGCCTTATCAAGGCACATTTGTAAAAAACAAGGATTACATAGAAGCTGGTAAATCAGATATTTACGATTTTTATCTTTGTGATAGAAACGGACATTGCATCCGTAAAATAACTCCTGACGGTATCATCTCGACTTATGCCGGCAGAGGTAGTGTATCTTCTGATGGACGAGTAAACGGATACATAGACGGCGAGCTACGCACAGAAGCACGTTTCGACAGTCCTTGTGGGATCGCTTATGATGAAGAAACACAAACATTCTATATAGCAGATAGAGAAAACCATCGAATTCGCACAATTTCTGTAGAATAAACTATAAAAACACATTTCGAATGAAAAAATATATTTTAAGTTTGTTTTTTCTAATTAGCTGTGTGCTTAACACATACGCACATACAGAAAAACAACAACAAGAAAAAATAGAAATCAGCGGCATTGTTCTGGATCAGAATAAAGAGCCACTTGTCGGAGTAAACGTTTCCGTAAAAGACATACCCGGACTAGGTGCTATTACAGATATAAACGGTAAGTTTAAAATAAAGGTTGAACCTTATCAATGGTTAGTATTCACTTTTATAGGATTTGATAAACAAGAAATACTTGTTAAAGAACAAAAGAGCATCAATGTCATTATGCAAGAAGCAAAAGCAACTGCTATCGACGAGGTTGTTATCACAGGAACAGGCGCACAGAAAAAAATTACAATGACTGGAGCGGCTACTACAGTAGATGTAAATACACTGAGAACTTCCACTTCAAGCATTACAAATGCGTTGGCTGGTAATGTAGCAGGTATAATGGCACGCCAAACATCTGGACAGCCAGGCAATAATATATCTGAATTTTGGATTCGTGGAATTTCTACTTTTGGTGCAGGTTCGGGTGCACTAGTATTAATTGATGGATTCGAAAGAGACATGAATGAGATCAATATTGAAGATATTGAATCATTTACTGTATTAAAAGATGCCTCTGCAACAGCAATATACGGTTCACGTGGAGCAAATGGGGTTGTATTGATTACTACTAAACGTGGTAAATCAGGTAAGGTTCAAATCGATGCAAAGGTTGAAACTACTTACAACACACGTACATATACCCCCGAACTTGTTGATGGCTATACCTATGCCAACTTAATGAATGAAGCACGTACTACTCGTAATAAGGAAGCATTCTTCTCTGATGAAAAGCTATACATACTCCGCAACGGATTGGACAAAGACTTATACCCCAATGTAGATTGGATGGATGTACTCTTAAAAAAAGGGGCACCAACTTATCGAGCAACTTTAAATCTGAACGGTGGTGGCTCGCTTGCCCGTTATTATGTATCTGTTAGTTACGTAGACGAAGGAGGTATGTATAAAGTGGACGAAGGATTAAAAGACTATAACACCAATGCAAATTACAGACGTTGGAATTACCGTCTCAACGTAGATATGGATATCACAAAGTCCACCTTATTGAAAGTAGGAGTCGCAGGTTCACTAGATAAAAAAAACGAACCAGGAATGGCAGGAAACATTTGGGCATCAGCCATGCGCAACAATCCTATCTCAGTTCCTGTGATGTATTCCAACGGATACGTTCCTGCCTACGGTTCGGAGAATGATCAACTCAATCCGTGGGTAGCCGCTACACAAACCGGTTATCAAGAAACATGGAACAATAAGTTGCAAGCCAATGCTACTTTAGAACAAAGCCTCAACTTTATTACAAAAGGATTAAAATTTATTGGCCGTTACGGATTTGACACAAACAACTATCAGTGGATAAACCGTAAAAAATTCCCTGAAATGTGGAGAGCAGAACAAAATCGTGCTTCTGACGGAAGTTTAGTCATGAAAAAAATCAAAGACGAACAACTAATGACACAAGAATCATCTTCTAACGGAAATCGTAAGGAATATCTAGAAGCCGAACTGCATTATGACCGTACCTTTGGAGACCACATTGTTGGAGCAGTATTTAAATATTCTCAAGACAAAACGATAGATACCTCTCAGAATGGAAATGATATTATGCAAGGTATTGATAAACGCCATCAAGGACTTGCTGGACGCTTCACCTATGGATGGAAATACCGTTATTTCTTCGATTTCAACTTTGGGTATAACGGTTCCGAAAACTTTGCACCGGGACATCAGTATGGCTTTTTCCCAGCTTATTCTGCAGCATGGAATATTGCAGAAGAACCTATCATCAAAAAACATTTGAAATGGATGAATATGTTCAAACTCCGTTATTCATATGGCAAAGTCGGCAATGACGTCGTAGGAGACAATGACCAGCGTTTCCCCTATTTATCTACCTTCGGTGCCAGTGGGGGATTTAATTATGCGGACATCGGACAAAAATATGAATTTACAGGTTTAAGCTACACACATTACGCTACTACAGCCGTAACATGGGAAATAGCAACTAAACATGATATTGGTATCGACTTCTCTTTATGGGACGATAAGTTCACTGGGACAATTGACTATTTCCACGAACAACGTGACGGTATTTACCAACAACGTAATTTCATTCCCATTTCTGTTGGTCTGAACGGAGCTATGAGAATATCTACCAATATTGGCTCTGTTTTATCCAAAGGATTTGATGGAAATTTCGGATTCAAACAACGTATCGGAGATGTGAACCTCACTTTACGTGGCAACTTCACCTATAGCAAAAGCGAAATTTTGGAATATGACGAAGAATATAGCAACTACCCATACAAAAGCCAGAGAGGTTTCCGAGTTGATCAAACCCGTGGACTTATCGCATTGGGACTATTTAAAGATTATGATGATATACGCAATAGCCCCAAACAATCTTGGGGAGATGTAATGCCAGGTGATATCAAATACGCAGACGTAAACGGTGATGGTTATGTAAATGATAATGATATAGTTCCTATTGGAGCTACAACACGTCCAAACTTAGTTTATGGCTTCGGTCTCTCCGGACAATGGAAAGGTATTGACATTAATGTTTTATTCCAAGGATCTGGAAAGTCTACTTTTTGCATTGATGGTCCCACTGTATATCCATTTGAAAATGGAGACTGGGGAAACATTCTAACTGATGTAGTAAAATCAAACCGTTGGATATTAGGTGAAAATGAAGATCCAAATGCTAAATATCCTCGTTTGAGCTATGGAGGAAACAGCAATAACTATCGCGCCTCCACTTATTGGTTGCGTAATGGTTCTTACCTACGTTTGAAAAATTTAGAGATAGGATATACAATACCAAAAAGTCTTGTTAATAAAATGCATTTAAATAACATCCGTATTTATTTTATGGGTACCAATTTAGTTACCTTCTCCAGTTTCAAACTTTGGGATCCTGAATTAGGTAGCAGTAATGGACAAAAATATCCACTGTCTAAATCATATACTTTAGGATTAACTATCAATATCTAATATCAAAGACATGAAAAAGAAACATATATTATTAGCCATTGCGTTCAGTATTGGACTAGGAGTTAGTTTATCTTCCTGTTCAGACTATCTAAGTGTAGAACGTTTCTTCAACGACCGACAAAGTGAAGAAAAAATCTTCAAAAGTAAACAATTTACTGAAGAATGGTTAGCTAAATGCTATGGGCTTTTAAATGGTTCGAATATAGAATACGGACTTATCAAATTTACACTCTCCAATTATTCGGACGATATTATTTTTAATGAAAGCGATGGTGCTGTAAATTACAACGCTCTTAAATTTGGACAATATGATAACGGTTGGGTAAATGACTCTTATATCCGTTGTTATGAAGGTGTACGCCAAGCTTCCATCATGATCAATAATGTAGATATTAACGAAGAATTGACAAAAGAAGAGATCTTAGACAAAAAGGCACAAGCCCGTTTCTTAAGAGCTTACTTCTATTGGTTACTACTTAGAAGATATGGTCCAGTACCCTTAATTCCTGATGAAACAATCAGTATTGATGAAACATATATAGGCATGTCCTGTCCAAGAGCTACATATGATGAAGTAGTAGACTATATTGATAAAGAGATGATACTTGCAGCTAACGATCTGCCTGACAGACGAGACAGACAAAATATTGCGCGGGCAACAAAGGGCGCAGCACTAGCTGTACGTGCAAAAGTTTTATTATACTCCGCTAGTCCACTCAATAATCCATTACCAAATGATCCCGATAAGTTTACAGACTTTGTTGATGATCAAGGCCGTATATTAATGTCACAAACATATGATGAAAGTAAATGGGCAAGAGCCGCTGCAGCAGCAAAAGATGTAATTGATTTAGGTCGTTATGAGTTACATATCGCAGACTATCAAGATAAAGGAGACAATACTTATCCAGCTACAGTTAAGCCTCCATACAACGCAAAATATTCTACCAAAAACTTTCCTGATGGGTGGGCAAATATCGATCCGTTTGAATCATATCGTTCGATTTTTAACGGAGATTTATATGCAAATGAAAATGAAGAATTAATCTTTACTCGTGGTAATAACTCTTTAGCAGATCAAGTGAATTATCTCGTCAGAAATCAAATGCCGACCTTTGCAGGAGGAGAGAATCGTCATGGTTTAACCGCTAAACAATGTGATGCTTACGATATGGCAAATGGTGACGCCTTTAATTTGCAACATTTCTTGGACACTTGCGACGCAAGTAAACGTTTTGTTACCGAAGATGAATACAAAGCAGGAAAATATCCGCAGCTTCGCCCGAATGTATGGAAAGAATATGCCAACCGAGAACCGCGCTTTTATGCCAGTGTAGCATTTAGCGGTGCTTTTTGGCCATTTGCCAGTGCCAAAGATGCAGAATATCGTAACCAACAAATATGGTATTACAGAGGCAACAAAGAAGGACGCAAAAACGGATCTGATAAATGGATACCAACTGGAATTGGAATGATGAAATTCATCAATCCAAATGATTGTAATACAAATAATGGAAAGATCTATGATAAAGTAGATGTCGCAATTCGCTATGCCGATATTCTTTTGATGTATGCAGAAGCTTTAAATGAACTTACTCCAGGTAATAGTTATGAGGTAACAAACTGGCAAGGAGAAACGATGGTAGTTTCACGCAATACGGAAGAAATGAGTAAATCAGTCTCAAGAGTTCGTATTCGTGCCGGAATGCCAGATTATGAACAGGAAGTATATAACGACCAAACATTATTCCGCAAAAAATTAATGCATGAACGACAAGTTGAGTTTATGGGAGAGAACCAGCGCTACCACGATTTAAGACGCTGGAAAAATGTAGCTATCGAGGAATCGGAGCAGATCTACGGTTGCAATGTATTAATGACAGAAGCTACTAAAGAAAGATTCTATGAACGTGTAAGAGTCGAGAATCTACAAGCCAACTTCTCACGTAAAATGTACTTCTGGCCTATTCTGGAAAGAGAGCTACAGTGGAATAGACGGATGACACAAGCTCCTGGCTGGGAAACTTTCGATTAATATAAAAAGAAGATAAAAATGAAAAGAAGAATAATTTATATAGTTACAATGTTTGCTGCACTATCTTTCTTTAGTGCATGTAATGACGAATGGAAAGACGAACTTTATTCACATATGATCTCCTTGAAAGCACCTATAGGCAGTGAAGAGGTGTCTGATATCTATGTACGATACAAACCTAACGGAGAAGTTGTATATGATCTCCCGGTGCTAGTCAGCGGATCAACCCCATTAGATAGAGACTTGAATGTTCGTATTGCTGTGGACCCAGACACGCTGGTTGCTCTAAATCTAGCCAACTACCATGAGTTGAGAAAAGATTTATGGTATGAATTATTACCTGAGCAAAACTATGAATTTACAGCACCTACCTGCTATATGCCTGCAGGCACAAGAAAGGAATTATTCCCTATCAAATTTAAGTTTTCTGGACTAAACCTGTCAAAAGAATGGGTATTACCTCTGACCGTTGAAGAAGATCCTTCATATGTGACCAATAAACGGAAAGGCTGGCGTAAAGCATTACTCCATGTTTTGCCATATAATGATTACTCAGGCAATTATTCTGCAACAGCAATGAATATTTATTTTGCTGGCTCTAATGACGATCCATTAGTAGTTGATAATCGAAGAGCACACGTCGTTGATGAAAATACAGTATTTTTCTATGTCGGAACGAAGGAAGATAACTCAATCGACCGGGAAACTTACAAAATTAATGTCAAGTTCGAAAAACCTATAGAAGAAACTGAAACAAAAAAAACAGGTAATCTGACAATAACAGCTACCAACCCGGCAATAAATTTCCAAATAATAGGTAATCCTACCTATGAGATTTGGGATGAAATGGATACAAATCAGCCTTATCTATTGCATCGTTATCATGTATTAAGAATGGAATATAGTTATGATGACGTAACCTCATCCAATGTTCCTACTTCGTACAGAGCTAGCGGTTCATTGCTCATGGAACGAAAGATTAATACTCTAATACCAGACCAAGACCAAGCTATTCAATGGTAAAAATGCAATATTATATCCCTACTCAATGAAATATATCAAGTCAATGGTTTGATTCTATACTAAGGAGCATTTAAACTATATGCTCAATCTGATTGGAGAAAGAATAATTATTGCCAAATAAAAAGTGACACTTAGCTTAGTTAGCAACTTCGCTATAAGTGTCACTTTTTATTCATAAACAGCCTTACTTAGATTAAAAATACTTATATTTGGCAAATTTAATTCATAAAGAAATAACTCATATTATAAATATAACATATTGATGATCTAAAACAATGAGAAAGTTACTCTTATTATTCCTATTTATTTGTGGATTAGTGCTACATGCACAAGCACAAAAGAATGTAGAATTAAGTTCCCCGAACGGAGAAATAAAAGTATCCGTCCGCCTCACCGACAAAATCTACTATGACGTAGCCTGCAATGATGAAGTTCTGTTGAAAGACAATTATCTCCAACTTAAACTAAAAGATAAAATATTGGGCGAACATCCCAAACTGTCCGGACAAAAACAGAACAAAATAAAAGAAACCTTAACCCCTGTCGTTCCACTGAAATTTTCAACGATCAATAACGAATATAACCAACTTCTACTCAATTTTAAAGGAAACTACTCAGTAGAATTCCGTGCTTTTAACGATGGAATAGCCTATCGTTTTATCACCCGCCAAAAAGGAGAAATCGAAGTATTGGGAGAAGACCTTTCATTGCAGTTCCCGACAGACTATTTATTACATCTCCAACAGCCGGGAGGGTTCAAAACAGCTTATGAAGAGCCGTACACACACATTTCCAGTCACTCATGGAAACCATCGGATAAAATGTCCGTACTTCCAGTTCTCATTGATACACGTAAATCATATAAGATACTAATCAGTGAATCTGATCTGTCGGACTATCCTTGCATGTTTCTGAAAGGAAACGGGACCAATGGCATATCCTCCATTTTTCCAAAAGTCCCCCTTGCATTTGGTGAAGACGGAGACCGCAGCCTCAAAATCGAAAAAGAAGCGGAATATATCGCTAAAACAAGTGGAAAAAGGAACTTTCCATGGCGCTACTTTGTCATTACCAAGGAAGACAAGCAATTAGTTGAGAACACTATGACCTATAAACTGGCTGATAAGAATCAGTTAGAAGATGTGTCATGGATAAAACCAGGGCAAGTAAGTTGGGAATGGTGGAACGGAGCAACCCCGTATGGGCAAGATGTAACCTTTAAAGCTGGTTGTAATTTGGAAACATACAAATACTTCATTGATTTCGCATCCAAGTTCGGAATCCCTTACATTATTATGGATGAAGGATGGGCCAAGAGTACACGCGATCCTTACACTCCTAATCCGGACGTAGACCTTCATGAGCTGATTCGTTATGGAAAAGAAAAGAATGTGGGTATTGTCCTTTGGCTGACTTGGTTAACAGTAGAAAAGAATTTTGACCTTTTCAAAACATTCAATGAATGGGGAATAAAGGGAGTAAAAATAGACTTCATGGACCGCAGCGATCAATGGATGGTTAACTACTACGAACGAGTAGCCCAAGAAGCAGCCAGACATCATTTATTTGTTGACTTCCATGGATCATTCAAGCCGGCCGGACTGGAATACAAGTATCCCAATGTATTATCCTATGAAGGGGTCAGAGGTATGGAACAAATGGGAGGCTGTAAGCCGGAGAATAGCATCTACTTGCCTTTCATGAGAAATGCGGTAGGCCCTATGGATTACACTCCTGGAGCTATGATCAGTATGCAACCGAATATCTATCGTTCCGAACGTCCTAACTCTGCAAGTATCGGTACCCGTGCATACCAAATGGCTTTATTTGTCATATTCGAAAGCGGTTTACAAATGTTGGCAGACAATCCGACCTTATATTACCGCAATGAAGATTGCACTCGTTTCATTACCCAAGTACCTGTAACATGGGATGAAACAGTTGTTCTGGAAGCCAAAGTAGGTGAATATGTAATCGTTGCGAAGCGTAAAGGAGAGAAATGGTTTATTGGTGGGATGACTAATGATAAGGAAAATGAAAGAGAATTTGAAATAAATCTCGACTTCCTGAAAGATGGCAGGACCTACCGTGTAACCTCGTTTGAGGATGGAATAAATGCAGGATATCAGGCAATGGATTACCGTATGAAATCGGCAACAATGAATAAGAATCAAAAGCTTTCTGTCAAAATGGCTAGAAATGGTGGGTTTTCAGCTGTTCTCGAATAAGCCTATACTGTAGAAATCAAGATATCTCCCATAAAAAAGAGACTGCCTCCAATCAAAAAATGAGGCAGTCTCTCTTTTTCATAACACTCTTTATCGCTTTTCCTATTCAGCCAAGAGAACCTCTAACTCTGCCACAGCAGCCATCTTAGCCTCTTTAATGACAGCAGACAGAGCCTGAAGTTTTACATAACGTGCTTTACATGGATTAAATTCAACTGTCTGTACTTCCTTTGAATCGGCAAATGTACCAGAAGCCACAGCTTTTCCCCACTCCTTGCCATCATGGCTGATATACACTTCATATTTACCGATTCTACCTTCCGAAGAATCCTGACGAGGTGTATATTTAAGACCTTTTACTGTAGTTTCTTTAGCTAATGCAATCTGTATCTCATGAGGATAAGGAGCCAGATAGAACTGGTTATGTACCGTATGCCAGAATGTATTAATATCACCATCCGCAGCCAATTTCATACTTCCATCAGCATCACTATCCGCATATACAACCTTCTGTCTCTCTTCAGATGCACCCGATAAATTACGGACTGCATTGACATTTAATTCTGCTGCCGAAGCCCAATCCCGACCATAAATTTCAGATAAAGCAATCAATTTAAAGTAACGTGCCACAATTGGTTTCTCCAATGTTACAAACTGTGCAGAAGATGAATTTTCAAAACGACCTTTAGTCTTGTTTTCCCAGTTCTTTCCATCTTTACTGAAATAGAGCTCATAGTCCTTGATACGTCCGTTCTCAGAGTTACGAGGTTGATAAATAAACTTATCAATCTCAAGTGATGAAGACATATCCACTACTATTTCGTGGGGATGTTTAGCCACAGGATCATTCCACCGACTATGCCAGATAGTATTCAGATCACCATCGATTGCGTTACGGGCCTCTTCACCCCCATTCTCACTACTAACTGATACAATTTTCCACAGTGAACGATCCACATATATCGGAAATTCAGCTGAAGTTCCCGCACTTTTTCCTAATTGTTCTGAAACGGCATATGCTTCCACATGACCACCAGAAATAAATTCGAAAGGTTCAGTATATATCTTCTCTTCTCCGCCATTCAGACTATAATGAACAGTAGCTCCGGGAGTATTAGTCTTTAAATTCAAATAACCATTGTTATCTCTTTCTATCAATACAGGCATACATACGGGCATCTGTACGCGTGCCTTCTTTATAAGTTCTTCTGTCGAATAACTTCTCTCCAAAGGTAGTATGATAAAACTGAAAACAGTAGGCTGGGAACGAAGTTCATACTTTTGCATCGGGCCAGGACCACAACTGGCATTACCAAGCGGACGCTGATTAGCATCCAGACAAAGAACAGTTTCTTTACGCATCGGTACTTCATACTTATGAAGCAACCTACGATGATTGGCAGGGTCAACCATATCCTGCGCTGTTGCATGCAAAGCAGAAGCAGACATCTTATCACCTGCAATAAAGACAAAGCCTATTCCATCAGGATTGGTTATTGAAATCCAACGCAGATCCTCGCGATTACCCATTTCCTGTGCTCTGACATAGTTCACCCATTGATCAGATACTAACTCATCATACACGCCTACGTAAGTGGCATCTTTTCGGTCAACATAGTTTTCCAACGGTCCGCGACCATACCAACGCATGCGTTCAAAGCCTTCCGGAAGTTCCATACGATAACCAATACGGGGAATAATTACACCTTTTGTTGAAGGAATAATAGTGCTATTAACCAAAATAGAACCATCGGCAGCCACCGTATATTCTATATTAGTTCGATAATCAAAACCCGTTTTTCCCCGATATAGATTCTCTATCTGCAGAGTTACCTTATTATCTTCTTTCCGCACATTCCAATGTCCAGGTTCAAGAGTCATCTGATACAAGCCTTTCTGATACCAGTCACCATCCACTTGCTTATCATTATCAGTAGGAGCACGGAAAGCATTCAATTCCAACCCTTTACTAATCATGGGCAATTCATTTAATGTATAAGAAGAGATCGTTCCCTGCTGCTTTGAAAAAGACGCTTCAAACTGCGAGCCTTTTACCAGATATGCATCATCAGTCTCTATCAGATCAATACTACCTTCTCCTGCTTTAAATACAGGCTTCGCACTATCAGAAAGTTTGAATTGCTCTGATGCTACCTCATATCCAGCCTTTTCCCATTCAGTATCTTGCTTTTGACAGAAGCGGAACTTTATAAAGTATTCGGCTCCCGGAATTTTATTGATCTGATTATCAGCTATAGTAATGACCTTACTGTCCTGTGCGTTCAAGGACAATTCTTCCAGATTAGCCGAGAATACAACTTTTCCATCCTCTTCAATCTCATACCTTCCATATAAGTCATCCAACCCTGCATGAAATCTCTTATTAGTCAGTTTATACGTCCCATTTCCCATAGCCTCAACCCATACAGGCTGATGTATTTTTTTCACCTCGTATGCCTTGGCAGAGTATGTACGATCGGAAAAGATTACGCCATTCGTGCAAAAATTACCGTCATTCGGTGTATCTCCAAAATCTCCTCCGAAGGCCATATAATAGCCGGAACCATCCGGAGCAGGCATCTTAATACTTTGATCTACCCAGTCCCAGATAAAGCCACCGACAAGTGCAGGATAGCGCTCATAAGTTTCCCAATATTCTTTGAAATTCCCGATTGAATTACCCATCGCATGAGCATATTCACAAACCACATGAGGTTTGACCGTTTCTCCATTCTGGAATTTCTGTAAACGCTCCTTCCCTACGCTTTCCAGCCATTGCACATCGGGGTACATAGAACTGGTTACATCGCAATAAGAGCTATTACCTTCATAGTGAGTAGGACGGGTATCATCGAGCTTCTTAACAGCCTCTGCAGCAGATTTAAAGTTAATGCCATTACCGGATTCGTTGCCCAACGACCACATGACTATAGAAGCATGATTTTTATAGCGTCGCACCATATTCTCACTGCGTTCCGTAAATGCTTTCACCCATGAAGGTTCAGAGGACAATGCCATAAGACCATGGCATTCTACATTGGCTTCGGAAAGAACATATATACCATATCTGTCACATAAATCATAGAAATAAGGATTATTAGGATAATGAGAAGTACGTACAGCATTAATATTCAATGACTTCATCAACTGCACATCTTTTTCCATTTCCTCTTTAGATACCGTACGACCATTCTCCGAACTATGGTCGTGTCTGTCAACTCCCTTAAACAAAGTTGATTTTCCATTAATCAACAGCCGACCATCTTGCGCCAATTCAATCTTACGAAAACCGACCTTGACACTACGAATATCTACAGTTTTCCCTTTTTGCTTCAAAAGAATAGTGAGATTATAAAGGTTGGGCGTTTCTGCCGTCCATTTCAAAGGATTCACAACCTCAAACTGAAGTTTATTCGTTCCCGTTACAGCACGCGCATTTTGGGTAGCAATCTCTTTACCATTCTGATCCGTCACCTTCACTTGAATCTCGTTATTACTTCTTTTACCTGTAATATCTATATCCAGAGAGACGGATGCATTTTTATACTCCTTGTCTAAATCCGTACGGAAGAAGAAGTCTCTGATTTGCGTTTTAGGAGCCGACCACAGAAATACATCTCTGAATATACCGCTGAAACGCCAGAAATCCTGACACTCCAGAAAGCTACCATCTGTAAAGCGATACACCTCGACAGCAAGAACATTCTTTCCAGCTTTCAGATAAGGAGTCAGATTAAATTCGGCAGGCAGGTAGCTGTCCTCCGAATAGCCGACCTTTTTACCATTCACCCAAATATAAAAACCGGCTTCTACCCCATTAAAACGAATAAAGATGTCACGTCCTTTCCATGAATCAGGCAATATAAACTCCCTGCGATAACTACCGACAGGATTAGGCATCGTCGCAAAAGTATAGTTAGACGGACGAGGTTGAATTACATTAGGCCACTGAATCTTTTTCCAATCCCACTCACAAAAAGGATAAATCACATTGCAATATAAGGGCTTATCCCAGTTTTTATTATGTCTTACGGCCTCTATCTGCCAGGTTGCAGGGACTTTAATATTATCCCATTGGCTTACATCATATTCCGGTTTACAGAAATCCTGCGGTCGGTCTTTCGGGTCAGCCACCCAATGAAATTTCCATATTCCATTCAGCGTTTTGTAATAAGGTGACTCTTCAATAGTCAGATTCATTGCTTGTTGTTCATCGGTAAAAGGAATAGCAATCTGAACTGCTTCTTCCTTATTGACTCCCGAGACCTGCTCATTGCTCCACTCCGGCTTATCCGTGGTTTGTGCTGTTACAGATAAAGACATAAACAAAAGTGCAATCCATGCACTTCGCATGATTCGTAGTTTCATAATAATTGATTGAGTTATTTAGTTTAAATGTTCTTCTATAATATTTTCCTAAAATTCATTCGATTACAAATGTAGCGGCTTTTACCTATTTCATACCATAAATTTGTGACATTATTATACACATTTATCAAATATAACCGAATAATCTTCACTATGATCAGATTATTTCCTAATTTGAACAATCGTTTACACCTTTTCTTCTTTTAAATCTCTATTTTTACAATCAGCTAAGGCACTTAAATTATACAATAACAAAAATTACAAAACATGAGAAAAGCACATCTGATGCTAGTTGGTTTACTACTCTCTTTTGCAGCAAACGCAACCAATGATATTCCCCGGCCGGAATATCCCCGCCCACAATTTGAAAGAACTACCTGGGTTAATTTAAATGGTACGTGGACATATGAATTCGATCTTGATGATTCCGGGAAAAAGCGTAACTTACCTACGGCAAAGGAGCTTAGCAAAACAATTACGGTTCCTTTCTGCCCGGAAAGCAAACTATCCGGAGTTAATCACACGGACTTTATAAAAAAAATGTGGTATCAACGTTCTCTGCCGATACCTGCTGACTGGAGCAACAAGAAGATTTTACTCCATTTCGGCGCTGTCGACTATTTAGCAGAGATTTATATAGACGGACGCCTTGTCGGTTTTCATAACGGCGGGAGCTCTCCTTTTGTAATAGATATCAGCCGCATAGCCAAACCCGGGAATAGTCACAATCTGGTAGTATCCGTGTCCGATGATGCAAAATCGGGCCGTCAGGCATGCGGCAAACAGTCTCCGGAGAAGAACTCCTTTGCCTGTTTTTATACCCGTGTCACAGGTATCTGGCAAACGGTGTGGATGGAAGCGCTCTCTCCCTGTGGACTGAAATCGGCAAATACCTATCCAGATATCGACAATAATCAATTGATCATTACTCCGGAATTCTATCAGATATCCAATGACCAGACACTGGAAGTTACGATCTATGACAGCGAGAAAAAAATCGCTCAAATGACATCAAAATGTGCCAATGGCAGTAACCTGATCTTACCGATAAAGAATATCAAGCCCTGGAGCCCCGAAACTCCCCACCTTTACGATATCAGTTACTGCGTCAAAGATGCCAAAGGGCAGATCATCGATGAGGTAAAATCATATGTAGGTATGCGCAAAGTGCATATAGCCAATAGCAAATTTTACTTGAATAACGAGCCTTATTTCCAGCGTCTGGTTATGAATCAGGGGTATTATCCTGATGGAATCTGGACTGCACCTACCGATGAAGCCCTTAAAAATGATATTTTACTAAGTAAGAAAGCCGGCTTCAACGGGGCACGGCTTCATCAAAAGTTTTTTGAAGAACGATTCCATTACTGGGCAGATAAGCTGGGATTTATCACTTGGGGAGAGTCTCCTAACTGGGGAATGAATCCCGATGACGAGATCGCATCAAGAAATCTTCTCAGTGAATGGATAGAGATACTCGAACGAGACCGTAATCACCCTTCTATCATCACATGGGCACCTCTTACCGTACCATTGAGCAATGTTACATCCGGTACATTTGCACGCTTGGTATTTGACCTGCAAAAACTGACAAAAGCAATCGATCCCAGTCGCCCGTTCAACGACCTTACCGGCAGTGGATTCCATTTCCTGACAGATATCTGGAGCATCAGTACTTACGAACCGGATGCAACACGTTTCGCACTAAGCTTAAAGCCGGACAAGAACCAGGCAGCTTATGCCAACCAACCTTTTATCATCGGTGAATTCGGCGGTATTGTATGGGAGACATCCAGAACCAAGGAAGACACATGGGGACATGGAGGAACATTTACCAACGAAGATGCCCTCTTCGAACGCATCGAAAAACTCATCAATGCGATTCAATCCTCCGGAATCATCAGCGGATTCTGCTATACACAGTTTTCAGATATCGAACAAGAGAAAAACGGTATCTACACTTACGACCGGCAGCCTAAATTTGATATGGAACGGATTAGATCTATCTTTGAAAAGATTCCAAGCAGACCGATAAAGAAATAAGTTCAGCTTGCTAATAGTATAATTCAGCCCGTCAATATATTCAAATCGAATTATATCGACGGGCTGAATATCCCTTTAATCAGGGTGCAACCTTACCGTTTACTCTCAATATATTCAATCGCTTTTCTAATCCACATATCTTCTCCTGCAGCTATATCTTCTACAGTCTGTTCCACCGGAATATCAATAGTCACTCCATCCCGTTGATTTAATTTCCATTCAGGATAGAATGCTCCCGCCATTGTATAGGTGAATTTAATTCCCCGAGGCAAATATAAATATCCGACATGACCGTTCGCACCGGCAGTTTGCGTACCGATAACCGCACTTTTTGGTGCCACTCTATAAGCGACAGACATTAGCTCTCCAAAACTCTGAGTCATCTCATTTACAAGAATAGCAATCTTACCTTTGAAATAATCAGGATTTTCTTTAAAACCAATTTTTCCAATTATATCAAGACCAAAGTTACCCGGAAATTTCTTCGAATTAATGGAATACCACATAAATGTAGTTGGTTGAGGATAAAGGTATTTTCCAAGTACTTCCATAATGTCCCATCTCGGATACTTACGCATATCCAATATCATTCCTTTGGCATTCAAATTTGTTTTCATCATCTGATCCAGTTCCGGGAGCCCTATTATACCTGCATCTACATAAAGAATCTTTCTGGCATCCAGTCCGTAATCTGACGGACTCTTCCGACCTTTAAAAGATGCCCTTTCAAAAGACTGCATGGGTATCGCATATTCATAGGACTGCCCTTGATTCTCCACTGTGACTTTCATTTCATTCTCCGATGTAACAAATAGTCTGAATGCGACATTCCTCAGTAAACCATGCTCATTTGAAGAAGGCAATATAGAACGGTAATTGTCGATTATTTCCGCAATCGGTTTATCATTTACAGCCAGTATGACCGATCCACGCTCAATCTGCTTTAATGCAGTTGATTCTACTACAAGCTTACCGTCCGTTGTCTGAGTCAATCCCAATGGAAGACCATACAATCGGGGAGCATGATTCGGAAATTCAAGCCCTCCATGTGAATCATTGATTTCAGCAGCCAGTTTTCGTATAGAATGGTCCAAATCTTTTTCCGAAGAGGCATAAATAAATTCAGGCAGATATTGCGCCAGCAGAGTACTCCATCTATGGTCTGTAAGGTTGGCGTAAGGATATCCATGTTCGATGGCATTCCACAATCTATAAACCGTAAGAATACGATATCCCTGATCTTCCCAATCGATTGAAGGATAAGGTTTGTCTCTGGCAAATTCCACCTCCTCCTTTCCGGTTAATATCGGAAGATAGTAGTTCAATACACTATTACGTTTGGCATTCTTGATTCTCACTAGTTTTTCAGACAGTTTCTTATCGAAGACATTCGGATCTTCCAGCCAGCCAAGCTGTGCAAAACGATGATATTGGGCCGAATCTCCGATTACATACTCCTCGGTTTCCGTGATTTTACCGTACTTATCTATCCATTCGTTTAACAGTGAGTTCCTTTCCTTTTTGCTCTTCGCAGCTGCTATCCCGGGCATCACTCTGAACAATTCAAAATCCCAGTTATACTTTCCAACCACAACCTGCGGATGAAAATACTTAAGAAATCCCCAAACCTTGCCCAAAACCACAAGATTTTCCAATGTTTGCCCGTCAACGTCTCCAAGCGATATTCCTGAATTTCCTGCGAACTCCAGATCCTTGTCCACTTCAACATCCGGATTCTTAATTAAATCAAGTGACTGTCCATCTATCAGCACCTGGCAGTCGTTCACCCAAAGCCTGGCCTCCCCGTCACAGAGTATTCGAAAGAAAAATTTCTTGGAACGTGTAAACGGCATTTCCACACAAAAGTCTTTCCAGCCCTGACTGCCGTTACATTCCAAACCAATAGCCTTCTCGTCTATTCTTTGAAGGTGGGTATCCAGTTTAATTGCGAAACTCACTTTGGCATTATTTGCCTGCTGATATTTGTATTTGCCTTTAAACACAATCGTCTTACCTGTAATATCGCGGTTATTCATGCCGAAATAAGCTTCTGTTTTCTTTCCCCGTACAGACGGAATCAACAATGACGACTGATTATTAAAGAGCACTTCTTCATCTACCCGAATATCTTGATTTTCACTATACCAAGCCATCTTAGGCATTTCCCGCATTGGATCAAAGGAAATAATACGCGTACCGGTAAAAGTAAGAAGTCCCTTTTTACTTTGATCAGACTGCGCATATAAGTTAAAAGCAACCAACGCGAACACTAATAAGCCAACTAATCTGTTTTTCATATGTATCATAGTTTTGTTGTCAATTCAAATATTTACAGGTTTGTACTCTGGACACACCAAAGGTCAGAAAAAAGAAACACTACCAGAGAAAATATCTGTTCATAATTTAGCAATATCTGTTTATTTCAACCCTAAACACATGTTTTAGCGAAAAATTCGATATACTCAACAAGAAAACAGAGACAGCTTCATACGTTTCGGACGTAATCTCTATTTTATAATTCAAACATAATATCATCTTATCTATTATGAGTATCTTTGCACTCCGAATATATACTTAACTATGAATAAAGTCAACGGTTTCCTGTACGGTCTGCTTTCGTCGGCCTCTTTTGGGCTTATCCCCCTATTCACCATTCCTGCCATGCAGGCGGGCATGCAATTCGAATCGATACTCTTCTATCGCTTCCTGTTTGCGTGTATGGCATTAGGCGGGATTCTACTGATCAACGGGCAATCCTTTCGAATCAGCAGACGGGACATTCCTTCCCTGCTCCTGCTTGCGATACTTTATCTGATGTCTGCCGTCTTCCTGTTCTGGGGATATAAGTTTATGGCAAGCGGTGTAGCCACCACCATTCACTTCATGTATCCGGTACTGACTACCCTGGTCATGATGCTATTCTTCAAAGAAAAAAAGTCCGGTTGGCGGATAGCCGCCATCGCCTCTGCCGTGATAGGTGTCTACTTCTTATCCGGTGGAAATACAGAGACAGGAAGTTTCTCATTTTTCGGCCTTTTCATCGTTCTTTTATCAGCATTGGGATATGCACTGTACCTTGTCACAATGAGCCAGTTAAAGATCGGCCGGATGAAAGGATTACTGCTCACTTTCTATGTCTTTCTTTTCGGAGGAATCTTTCTCTTTATCGGAACCAGCAGTATCAGCCATCTTCAGCCTATCAGAGAATGGCATACTGCCGGAAATCTAATCTTGCTGGCATTGATCCCGACCGTCGTTTCTAATCTTGCACTGGTCAGAGCAGTAAAAAGCATCGGCTCCACACTCACCTCTGTATTGGGAGCTATGGAACCGGTAACTGCCGTATGTGTAGGCATCTTCCTCTTTGGAGAAGCATTCACCACAAGTATTGGCGTAGGCATTGCACTGATTATCGTTGCTGTAATGGTAATTATACTGAAACGATAAGAGCAGCCTTCTTATAAGATTGTTTTGTTTTCCGTTTCAGCGGGTTAATTTCAGTTCCTCGATAAGGTTAGCAGCCTTTCCATACTTTTCCATAATGAAAAGCATATAGCGGACGTCTACTCCGATACAACGCTGCAAGTCCGGTTCAAATACGATATCACTACTCATCGCTTCCCAATTGCCGTCAAAAGCAAGACCAAGCAATTCCCCTTTCGCATTGAACATGGCACTGCCGGAGTTTCCTCCCGTAATATCATTATTTGAGATAAAACAAACGTTCATATCTCCCTTTTCATCGGCATATCTGCCGAAATCACCGGAAGAGAGTAAAGCCAGAAGATCCGGTTGAACTGCAAAGTCTATATCGCCTGCATGTTCCTTTACTTTCTCGAAAATGCCTTTTACCGTCGTATAATAACTGAAGGTAGCCCCGTCAAAAGGAGAATATCCACAGACTGTACCAAAACTAAGGCGCATGGTGGAATTGGCATCAGGATAGAAGTTACGGTCGGCATACATACGACGCATAGCGGCATTGAACAGGCGTTCATCCTGCTCGATCTGTTCGGAAGCCTCTGAGACGCTCTGATTCATCTCATAGTATTTCACTATCAGGTCGAGGCTTAAAGAAATGGCAGGGTCCTCGATGAGATTATAGGTCGTGTCACGTTCAAGGAAGCGCTTCAGTCCCTTCGGGGAAGTGATTTGAGAGGTAGCATACAAAGAGTCTACATAAGTCTGGACATTTCCGTTATACAAGGTGTCTATTTGCAGATACATCGCCGGTAGGTATTTCTTATCCACTTTGGACCGATACTCTTTGAGCATGGCCACAAATACTTCCTTATCAATAGACAGATTCAGGTTATCGTATTTCTCCAGTAACTTCTTCATGCGGGTAACGACCAACTTCTCTTCGGCCTCAAAATCGAAATTCAGTATTTCGAGTGCCAATTGAACCAATTCGGGACCATTAATGAACGATTCCCCGAAGTAAGCAAGGGCACGGTTTGTTTCCCTACGATTATTATAATTCAGTTCCAGAGAAGAGAACAGACGAATCAGTTTCTCCCTTTCTTCCGGATGAGACTGAATCCAGTCACGGAGCGCTGCTTCTGCTGCGCGCTTCTTTTCCAGCACTTTCAGGTGCCGGATGGCTTTATTGGTTCCTATGCTGTTTTTCCAGTAGTTGGAACTTTCATCGTATTTAGAAGCATACTTGATACGGATATCCGGATGGAGGTCCATTTCCCGCTTCCAGATAGCCTGTTTTACCCCGCGCACATCGATCATGGCCTGATTAATGCCGTTCATCATTTCTTCGATCCCATACGAAGAGAGATAGCGTTCCGTACTGCCCGGATAGCCGAGAGTCATACAGAAAGAGCCTTCCTTATATCCATCCAATGAGATAGGAGCTACATATTCCGGACGATAAGGGACGTTCTCAGGTGAATAATCCGCCGGTCCATTCTGTTTGTTGGCATAAATACGAAAAACGCTGAAATCGCCTGTATGGCGCGGCCACATCCAGTTGTCCGTGTCCCACCCGAACTTGCCGACTGAAGAAGGAGGAGCAAAAACCAGCCGGACATCATTATAATCGCGGTAGACAGAAAGCCAGAACTCATTTCCGGCGTAATACGCATCGACAATTCCCGTCAGCGTAGAGTCCTTCTCTGATACCTCCATGCCGATTACATTCATGACAGAGTCAACAACTACCCGACGTTCACTTTCCGTATGAACATGTTTGGCAGCCGAGAGCACACGCTTGGTCACATCCTCTGTACGAAGAAGGAAACGGACGTATAATTCGGGATTCGGCAGTTCTTCGCCAAGATTACGGGCTACAAAACCATCTTTCAGATAATCATGTTCTACGGAAGAATGCTGCTGGATACTGCTGAAACCACAGTGATGATTGGTAAATACCAGACCATCTTCGGAAACCACCACTCCCGAACAGAATCCACCGAAACTGACAACGGCATTTGCCAAAGCCGGCTTCTTCGGATTATAAAGCTTATTTACAGGCATCTGCAAACCGAGTTCCTTCATCACCCGTTCTGCCTGTTTGTTCTTGCGAAGGTTCCCCAATAGCCACATTCCCTCGTCAGCAAATGCCTGCGACAGGCAAAGGGAGAGGAGAATCATTGCGGTTAGTCTGAGTTTCATGCTATTATTTTTAGATTTATATATTCTATGATCAATCCGGGGGCCATTATTCGGTAATGAGCCTCAACTTCTTCGCTCCCACCCGTGCTTTCAGCCATGCGCTGATTTTCTCCTTCTCGGCAACTGACGGATGTTTGCCAAATTTCAAAACAGCCAGTGTCACCGTATCCGTTTTCATCGAGTCTACCCGTGTTTCCAGCGAGTGGGTGATAGAAAGCGAAGTGATGGAAGGATAAAGCACCTTCAATTCGGGCACTAAAGTACGTCCCATCGTATCGTACTCTTTATATTGAGCGAGGTTTTCTTCCAGTCGGGTAATCTTTTTCTGCTGTTCCTGCAGGCGTTGTTCGCTGTTTTTATAAAAGTCCTCCATCACCATGGCACGAATGGAAGAGACATCTACCGCCTCATTATTCATCCCTTGCAGTACAGTCAGCTTTGTTTCTTCCAGCTTGTATTCTTTCAGTTTGCTACGGGCAATGGATATCGAAGCATCCGGAACTTCGGGACCGATCAGAACTACTCGGATGTCTTTATGCTCATAACTGATTTTCTTATCAAGTACCTGCGTATTCTCAAAGCTCAACTGCTCATTGATAAACCGGTTGGCTGCCGTCTCATAAAATGTACTTTTAATAATGCCAAACGTCAGATAAACAGCCGGGCACATCGTCAGCACAACAATCAGAATGATGTATTTACGTACCATCTTCTCGCGTGCCTTATCCACAAATTCCTTACGCTGGAAGTGCATCACCCGCACACCGATGAAGGTAGCCAGACTGATAAATACGGAGTTGATAAAGTAGAGGTAGAAAGCACCCAGAAAGTAAACCAGATTGCCCGATGCCAGACCATAACCTGCCGTACAAAGGGGAGGCATCAACGCCGTAGCAATGGCAACTCCCGGAATCACATTTCCCTTCTCTTTGGTAGACAGGGCGACAACTCCCGCCAAACCACCGAAAAGAGCGATGAATACGTCATAAATCGTAGGTGAAGTACGCGCCAACAGCTCCGATTGCGCTTCGGCAATAGGAGTGAAAAGAAAGAAGATGGTTGCCGTCGTCACACTGAAAGCAGTCGTGATGAGGAAGCTCTTCAAAGAACGTTTCATCAGCTCGAAATCATTCAAACCGACAGAAAGCCCGACACCCATGATAGGTCCCATCAACGGTGAAATCAACATGGCACCGATAATCACTGCCGTAGAGTTGACATTCAATCCCAGTGATGCCATAAAGATGGCAAAAATAAGAATCCACAAATTGGCTCCTTTGAATTCTACTCCTTTTCGGATAGAGTCAACGGTTTCCATTTCATTGTCTTTATCCTTTTTCAAGTCCAGGTATTCACCCAGGAACGACTTGATCGCAAACTTATTCCGTTCATCTGTCTTCATAGTCATTTCTTTTTTATAATTCGGTTAATAACAGGAATCTGACTCAGAGGCAGGTCCCGTTTGATAATATAAGCAATAAATAGTAGCAGAAGTACTGTGCGGAATGCAAGAAGCAAAACTGTATTATGAATCGGCATCCATTCACCAATCAGATACAGAATAATAGCTAAGCCTACATAACAACCTATTCCACGCAAATCATAAGCAATAGGATATTTCTTCTGACCGACAAAATAAGAAAGCAACATAGCTATGGCATATCCGGTAAAACCCGCCCATGCGCAAGCTACATACCCATATACAGGAATCAGGAAGATATTCATCAGAACAACAGTCAGACAGGCTATAATGGAGAAATATGCCCCCCATCTGGTGTCATCCGTCAGTTTATACCAAAACGAGAGATTAAAATAAATCCCCATAAACATCTCCGCAATCATCACGATGGGAACTACCCTGAGTCCCTCCCAATAGTCTTCTGCTATGATATAACGTAAAATATCCAGATAAAACATGACTGCCAGGAAAGCCAGCAGCGTAAAGATGATAAAGAACTTCATTGCCTGCGCATAGATTCGCTTATTATCCTTGTCTTTACTTTTGCCAAAGACAAAGGGCTCATATGCAAAGCGGAAAGCCTGCGTGATCATTGCCATTATCATGGCTATTTTAGTAGCTGCACTGTAAATACCCAACTGTACATCCGCTTCCACCTTATCGGGGTAGACAAAAGGAAAAATAATCTTGTCTCCAACCTGATTCACAATGCCTGCCACCCCTAATATCAGAATAGGGAATGAATAATACAACATCCGCTTCATCAGCAAACGGTCAGGACAATAGCGGAATTCACGGAATTCAGGTATCAGCCCGAGCATTACAACAAAAGAACAGATCAGATTAATAAGAAAGGCTACCCCTACGTCATCGCCTTTCATGACAACAAAATAAAGGATATTCAGCAAGATACTGACAAATATAAATAAGAGTTTCAGTCCGGCAAACTTGATAGGACGTTTCTTATAACGAAGATAAGCAAACGGAATAGCCTGAATGGCATCCATAGCCAGTACAATCAGCATCATGCCCAGATACCATGGATGTTCACTATACCCCATCAGCCCTGCAATAGGATTGAGGAAGACCAGACACAACAGCAAAAACAGGAGCGATACGCCCCCTACCATCAATAACGAAACAGAATATACCTTCTTCGGATCGTCATCTCCTTTATTGGCAAAACGGAAAAAGCCGGTTTCCATTCCGAAGGTTAGCACCACGAGCAATAACGCCACAATAGCATACATCTTGGTGATCACTCCATATCCTCCGGAAGCAGCAGGAAGTGAAAAAGTATAAATCGGTACCAGAAAATAGTTCAGAAACTTACCAATAATACTGCTGGCACCATAAATCGCAGTGTCCTTTGCCAATGACTTTAGTTCTGCCATGTTTATTTAGATCTCTTTATTATCAATGAATAATATTATTTCTTTTGTTTGAACAGCCACTCCATGAAGCCCGGATAATTGAATGCAGGATTCCAGCTGCCATGATTGCAACCGGGGAATTCGATATATTCCACCTTTGCTCCGGCAGCTTTCAGTGCTTTGTACGCTTCACGCGACCCTTCAACTGTTACCACATCATCGGCATCCCCATGAAATATACGGAACTTCACTTCTTTGGCAGCCGGCAAACGGTCCGGATTCACCGATCCGCAAATGGGAACGGCAGCCGCAAAAACCTCCGGATAACGGACCACCAAATCATACGTCCCCATCGCTCCCATTGACAATCCGACAATATATATCCGTTTTTTATCGACTTCGGGCATGGCCAGATAAGTATCCAGCAATTGTTTGAGAGTCCGGGTAAGAGAACTCATCTCCTGTCCTGCAGGCATATCTGCCGGAAACAGTGATTTCGGACGTTCCGTATAAGCCCAGTAGCTGCCTGCCGGACATTGAGGAACAAGTACGAAAGCCGGATATTTCTCTCTGTTAACAGGATTCAGAAACATCTGTCCGCCATGCGTCAGTTGTCTTTCATTGTCATTTCCACGCTCACCGGCTCCATGCAGGAACAGGACCAGCGGATATTTCTTCCCCGCCTTCATTGACTCGGGACGAATCATCCGGTAAGGCAAAGAATCTCCTGTGGAAGAGACAAATACGTCCTTCTCATAACCTTGTTGAGCTGATAATGACAGACTCAAAGAGAGAAATACAAGTAAGATACTCCACTGTTTCATACTCCAATCATTCAATAAAATCAGTTATCTGTTTAAACGTTCCTCAAAAAGCCTGCTTTTAATTGTCGCCAACACTCTCCATACCGACAGCCGTCAGATCAGACTATCAGTCATTAAACAAGGTTTTCTGACTGCTATAGAGGCTCCTTCCCAAATGCTTATAGGCAAGCTCCGTCACTTCACGTCCACGAGGAGTCCGTTTCATAAAACCTTCCTTGATCAGGAAAGGTTCATACACTTCCTCGATGGTGCCCGCATCTTCGCCCAAAGCGGTAGCAATGGTTGTCAGACCGACAGGACCGCCTTTAAACTTGTCTATGATGGTGCAAAGTATCTTGTTGTCTATCTCATCCAAACCGTACTTGTCGATATTCAACGCTTCCAGTGCAAACTGGGCTATTTCCGTATCGATAGAGCCGGAACCTTTCACCTGTGCAAAATCGCGTACGCGACGAAGCAAAGCATTGGCAATACGGGGCGTACCACGACTTCGGGAAGCAATCTCCGATGCCGCCCGCACCGAACAAGGTACGTCCAGTATGGAAGCTGAACGCCGGATGATATTACTCAGAACATCATCGTCATAGTACTCTAAATGCAGATTAATACCAAAACGGGCACGAAGTGGAGCCGTCAGCAATCCGCTACGGGTGGTTGCACCGACCAGCGTAAACGGATTCAGGTCAATCTGAATGCTACGTGCCGAAGGTCCCTTATCAATCATGATATCTATCCGGTAATCTTCCATAGCCGAATAGAGATATTCCTCTACCACCGGCGATAAGCGGTGAATTTCATCGATAAAGAGCACATCGTTCGGTTCGAGGCTGGTCAAAACTCCCGCCAGATCGCCCGGTTTGTCGAGCACCGGACCGGAAGTTACTTTAAAGCCTACTCCCAATTCGTTAGCTATAATATTGGAAAGCGTTGTTTTACCCAATCCGGGAGGCCCGTGCAGCAGAACGTGGTCGAGTGCTTCGCCACGCAGACGTGCCGCCTTCACAAAGATGCGAAGGTTTTCCACCACCTTATCCTGCCCGCTAAAGTCTTCAAAGCTTAACGGACGGAGCGCATTTTCAAAATCGCGCTCCCGTGAAGTCAGCTGATGTTCGCGTATGTTAAAATCTTCTTGTTCCATTTTCTTCTTGAAATGTAGGAGACAAAGATAGAGAAATCCATTCATTTTCGATATAAGAAAGAATAATAAAAACCTCCGGCCATTATCCATTTCTCTTTTCCAAGAGGAATTATGAAGAATAAATCTCAAAATCGATGCGATGATAAGATGTCATTCAGCCTTCTTTAAGTAACTTCATCCCCTGATCATAAGCATAACTTTCTGATAGATTCAATTCCCAAAGTATTCTCACCGTGATGAGAAAATATTCTCATAGGCATGAGTATTTTTTCTCACTGGGGTGAGAACTTTTTCTCATTGCGGTGAGAATACTCTGAGAATATATCAACCTGCATCTGGCTGTGTATAAACACAATAACAATTAGTCGCTTCCCGATTTTCCCCTGCTATTTAATGACCATAAAAGCCTATTATCCCTAAAAAGTGCCGTATTTACCCCTTTTTTTTAAGTTCCGGTCTTCTACTCTTTTGCCCGAAAACAATTAGTTTATTTAAAACGTAATAACTACTTTTGCACCATCTATATACACGCAATCGACTATGGTTCTAAATTATATCTGGATAGCATTCTTCGTTATCGCCTTCATTATCGCCCTGATAAAAGTAATTTTCCTGGGAGATACGGAGATATTTACAGCTATCATGAACTCAACTTTCGACTCTTCGAAAACCGCTTTCGAGATATCTTTGGGACTGACCGGAGTACTGGCCCTCTGGCTCGGTATCATGAAAATCGGAGAGAACAGCGGACTGATCAATGCACTCGCCCGCTTTCTGAGTCCGGTACTTTGCCGCCTGTTTCCGGACATTCCCAAAGGGCATCCGGTATTGGGTTCCATCTTTATGAATATGTCCGCCAATATGCTCGGGCTCGACAATGCCGCCACCCCATTGGGGCTCAAAGCAATGAAAGAACTGCAGGAACTGAACCCGAAGAAAGATACGGCTTCCAATCCGATGATCATGTTTCTGGTTATCAATACTTCCGGCCTCATCATCATCCCGATCAGTATCATGGTATACCGTGCGCAGATGGGGGCTGCCCAACCTACGGATGTGTTTATCCCTATCCTGCTGAGTACTTTTATCTCGACTCTGGTCGGCGTCATAGCCGTCAGTATCGCCCAGAAGATCAATCTGATCAACAAGCCTATCCTGATATTGATGGGCGTTATCTGCCTTTTCTTCTCCGGATTGATTTATCTGTTTCTGAATATTTCGCGTGAGGAAATGGGTACTTACTCTACGCTGATAGCAAATATTCTTCTGTTCGGGGTTATCATCCTGTTTATTCTGACAGGGGTCCGGAAGAAGATTAACGTATATGATTCTTTTGTAGAAGGTGCCAAAGAAGGCTTCACGACAGCCGTACGAATCATTCCATATCTGGTTGCCTTCCTTGTAGGCATTGCCGTATTCCGTACTTCGGGAGCGATGGATTTCCTTGTAGGAGGCATTGGTTATGTAGTCGGTCTGTGCGGAGTGGATACCAGTTTTGTGGGTGCATTGCCGACAGCGCTGATGAAGTCTCTCAGCGGTAGCGGTGCCAATGGGCTGATGATTGACACGATGAAAGAGATGGGACCGGACTCGTTTGTAGGCCGAATGAGTTGCGTAGTACGCGGAGCTTCGGACACCACTTTCTATATCCTTGCTGTTTACTTCGGCAGCGTTGGAATCAGTAAAACCCGGAATGCAGTCACCTGCGGCTTGATTGCAGACTTCTCCGGTATTATAGCCGCCATCTTAATCAGTTATTTATTTTTCTTTTAAATCATAGACTCAATTATGGCTGTAACTTATCAAACCGAAGGCGTCAAGATGCCTGATATCAAAAAACGGGAAACAACAGAATGGATAAAGAATGTAGCTGCCTCTTATGGAAAAAGACTCGGTGAAATCGCTTATATCTTCTGCTCCGATGAAAAGATTCTGGAGGTAAACCGACAATATCTGCAGCACGATTATTACACGGATATCATTACTTTCGATTATTGCGAAGGTGATCGTCTGTCGGGCGACCTGTTTATCAGTCTGGATACGATACGCACCAATGCCGAGCAATTTGGGGCAGCTTATGATGATGAACTACACCGGGTTATTATTCACGGTATTCTTCATCTCTGCGGTATCAATGACAAAGGTCCCGGGGAAAGGGAAATCATGGAAGAGGCGGAGAATAAGGCGTTGGCGATGCGATAGTTGGCGATGCAATAAAAAGCCATTGACCGGATAAAATTAGCACCCCGCCACAATCACTGCGACGAGGTGCCCCCAAGTATCTAAGAGAGATAGTTATTGTTCTGTCAACGCTTGCTTTATCTTAAAGACAAGACTTTGATAATGCGCCCGGGTAGTAGCATCACCCGTATTCACTTTGCTTCGCAGCAAACTATAGCTATCCATTACCTTCTGATAAATAGCCGGATTCTTAACCATATCCACACTTCCGAGCGGGTTGAGTTCAAAGCCGGCTTTCGTCCAATCGACATTATCCGTAAGCAGTTGTTTCTCAACTTCATTCAAGTCTTTAAATGAGAATGGAGAAGATTTTTGTTTCAGCATTCCTCCTTCTTTCAACAACTTTTCCACATAAGTAATTTGCAGGTTACGGTCGTACATATTCAACCGGGCACCGGATATAGTTTTCTTCCACACAAAATCATAAATATCATCCATATACTCAGCAAAAGTATAAGCCTGTTTGGGATATAACTCCTCATACAAAACAAGACTGGATGTAATGTATGTGAAGAACAAACGATTCATAATGATTGACTGCAAAGTACTTGGCGAATAAGTCGGACCGGTATACTCAATCACCTTCTTGTCAAGTACCCATTCGGGTAGTTCCATCATAGTTTCCATAATAAACTTCAATGCCTCCTTCTGTTCAGCTTTCGACACAAAACGGATAACAGGCTTTTCGCTGTCCCGTCTCGGCTCATCAAAATAAATTCCACCGATGGACACCATGGCATGCAGTAAGTAGCGTTGCATCTGCATAATCACTTCCTGATATGATTCCGTCAAGCGTTCATATTGATGATCATCTTCATAGGTCCATTCCGGCAGGTTTTTCATGATAAGTTTCAGATTCTTTAAGCCATATCTTCCTGCCTTCACGGCATTATCACCCAAATCCTCAGATTTACAAGAAGGATCGACCTCATTAATAAAAGGCTGCGGACCGTATTTGTACATCGGATCATTCTCTTTCTCTTTGATCCACTTGTTCAAAGTAGCTTTCTCATCTTCAGGAGATGCCGCATCAAATATAGGTTTATATCCCCATTTGATGGCAAACTTATCATATACACCCAAAAGCGGAGGAGTCAGAGCAACTCCTTTGTCTTCCGGCTGAGCTACATAATTATAGCGCGTATAGTCCATGATGGACGGAGTTGTACCATACTTCTGAGTGAAAGTGGCCGAACGGAGCGAGTCTACCGGATACGAATAAGATGCACCGAAGTTATGCATCAGTCCCAGGGTATGTCCGATCTCATGCGCTGCTACATAACGTAACGAGCTTCCCATCGTCTCGTCATCAAACACAGCCTTGCGCACTTTGGGGTCAACAGTAGCAGTCTGAACAAACCGCCAGTTATGTAACAACTTAATGATATTTGAATAAAACAAGACGTCACCCTGAATGATTTCACCCGAACGAGGATCGGCACAGGAAGGTCCCATTGAATTTTGTATCGGAGTGGTAATCATTCGGTAGCAGCTATAACGAATATCATCCGGATCAAAGTTCGGATCATCCTTCGGATAGTCTTTCGCTACAATCGCATTCTTAAATCCAATTTCCTCAAACGCAACCTGCCAGTCTTCTATTCCTTTCTTTATGTAATCTCTCCACTTGTCGGGGATAGCAGTATCAACGTAATATACAATCGGCTTCTGAGGTTCCACCAACTCACCTTGCTTATAACGTTCCAAGTCTTCTGGTTTTGGTTGCAAATCCCATCGGTTGATGTAAGTCAGTTCTTGCAAACCATCTTTCTTTTCAGTATAAAACCGCTTGCTTTCATCAAAATAACCGATACGCGAGTCTCCATAACGAGGACGCATAATTTCCTCCGGCAGCAAAATAATATTACGCGTCATGGTTACAGTGAACGGTCCTCCGTCAACAGTATAACTCATCAGCGTCTTGATGTTTATATTCAGCGGAAAACACTTCATTCCCAGAATAGTCGATTTGGAAGAAGCAAGACTTCCCTTCAGTGCTTTTCTCTTCATCAATACATCCATTATATTTTCCGAACGAAACGGGCTGAATTCGGGTACATCCGTTATGAAAAGCGAACTCATATCGATGACATATGCTGAAGAGTCCGGTGAAAGACTTTCTATCTTATATGCTTCCCAAATAGGGTCTGAGAAGTTGCGCTGAAAAGCAGCATACATATTGGAAGTGGTGTCACACAAATTACGCACCATCTTTTTGTGCATGTAGATTTTCTTTTTATCTGCCGAGAAAGTTACCAGTACCGGATTGCGTGGCATTTGTCCGGCAGCTATATCTTTATTGTTACTGGTACTCGATACTCTGGACGCAATCATAAAATCGCGTCCCATCAAGTCTTTAGGTATTTCGAAATAATACTTATCCTTAACGATGTGTACCTTAAACATGCCATCAATCGTCTTGGCTCCTTTCAGTAGTTTTTTGTATTCGGTCATACTACTCTTTGTGGAATCTTTTGCCGCCGGCTGCTCTGTTTCCGCTTTTGCTTTCTTCTTTTTCTTTTTAAAAATCTGACTTTCGGCATTAGCAGTTACCGCTCCGGCAGTTAATGCTCCTACAAGTAATAAGGTGAAAATTTTGTTCATATCATGTTGTTTTTAAGTTCTATAGTTCCAGTTTGGACAGATCGAATCCGTTTTCAAGCATAGCTTCCCGAATCACATCATACTTCTTCTTCATTACCGGATATTTATCGCAGATTTCCTGAATCTCGGCAGGAGTTTTCTCAAAGACGAAATTCATCCATTGCGCAAGGTCTTCACTCTTTAAAGGAGCATAAATGGAATTAAAATCCGGCCAATCTTCATCAATATAGGAGTTCTCAGAATAAGTAATCACCCCATACTTATAAAAATCGATTTCATTAGGGTCCGTTCCTTTAAAACGATACCAGTTCGGGTCGTACAATTTCGGTTCAACTTCTTCACTAGCTTCATAAAAAGCATCTGAAATAGTAAACAATCCTCTGACTTCCGACATATACTTTGCCCAAAAGCTGGCATTCACATCTGCTCTGATTTTCACAAACTCCTCATCGGTCATTGTTTTCAGAGAAGATGATACATTACCTAAGGCTATAAAGCTGCTACTAGCATAGCAATTCATGATGGTTGTCTCACCATAAGAGGCCATCCGGACCTCTTCAGATAACAATATAGAAAAAGGTAAATTCTTCTTTAAAAAACTATCCGAGTACAAATTCAATAATACCTTTTGCAAAAACTCAATCCCTTCATCAATAATCTCCTGCTTTTGTTCGGGAGCAGTTATTTTAATTCCGTTATTCGCTGTAAAGTTGAATTTATAATCAGCCTCAGTCGGATTGGTTATAATCACAGTCTGATATTTCTGATAAAACTGGTATATAAAATGCTGTGTCGGATCTGACAGGTCATCTGTCAAAATGTTATATTTATCTGGTTGCTCAGGAACGATTAACGCATCTTCATGATAACAAGAAGACATACCTGCCAACATACAAATTAATAATATAAGTTTCTTCATAATCGATCAATTATTAACAGGTTCACTATTCGGACGGTCGAATATTTCTATTTCCGTATTTCTCTCTCTTTCGCTCTTAGGAATCGGCAACACGTATGAGCCTTTCTCTTTCAGTTCGAAGACATCCCCTGCTCCCTCGTTCTCCTTTGAACTGTAAGTATGCGTAAGAGGAGGGCAGCCATATCTGCGCAAATCAAACCAGCGGAATCCTTCAAACGCCAGTTCTCTACGGCGTTCCTTACGTACGGTTGCTACAATTCCGTCTTCATCAACAGCTAACGGCGGAGTTCCCGGTTTCATACGATTTTCACGGAGCTCATTTAAGTCAGCAAGAGCCTTGTTCGTATTGCCAAGTTCAGCAAAAGCCTCAGCACGATTCAGATAAGCTTCCGAAATACGCAAGGCGTTGGCATAGACTGTAGCAGAATTTTTAGTCCACTTAATAGGTGTATAGACACTATACTGTTTGTTAGTAGGTCTGGTCTGGTTGCCGATTGTATTCTTGAAATAATTCGTAAGACGCAAATCATCTTCCGAATATAGCGCTAGTAAATCATCAGAAACCACCAAGTTCCCCGTATACCTGAAATCTTCTTTCATATGCGTCTCAAGTGATGTAAGTCCGTAGGATAACAAGATTTCTTTGTTAGCAAGAGAAAAGAAATAGTGGTCCTTTTTTTCCTGAAGTTTGTAAAGTGGCTGAGTCGCGACCTTAAAGACCGAGTCACAATAAAGAATGGTCTCATCATATTTCTCCTGAAAAAGAGCAATACGTGATGCCAATAGATAAGCACTCGGCAAGTTAGGACGGAAAATAGTTTTCTCACCTCCTATAGCCTTAAAACACTGGATAGCCTTATTAATGTCTTCTTCCATTTGGGCATAAACAGCTGCATTCGTGGCCCGCTTCATCATCTTATCTGATAAGCCGATTTCTTTATTGAGCGGTACACATAAGTCTTCATTTGCCGTTGCAGGATGATAAGGCTTTCCATACAAATTAGCAAGCATAAAATACGAGAAAGCCCGCATGAAATAAGCTTCACCTGCTAAATCCTGACGTTCCATATCCGTCCCGTTCATGGTATAAAGCTGGTCCAGTATGATATTAGTCATCAATATCTTATGATAATAGACTGTCCATGCAACATCCGGCGTAAGTTCATTTGAAATTCCCACTTCCGGGTTTCCCTGCCACGTATAATATGCCCAAACATATTCTCTGAAATCATTAGAAATGACTTGTGGTCTGGTTCCATAGTAACATTGGTCTTTCACATCGTCTGTCATATATTCCAGATAAGGATGAGGTATGTCTTTTTCATTCGTTTTCATTACCTCACCGAAGAACAGTTCCTTGTAATCCTTCACCGATCTGGGTATCATCAAATCTTGTGAACTTTCTTCCAAAAAGTCACTGCACGACGATAATGTGCAGATAAACAATATGATATATAAATTGTACTTTTTCATCATCATTCATTATTAAAGAGTAATATTAAAGCGAAGTGAGTAAGAACGCTGCGGTGGTATACTTCTTGAGCCAAATCCAATCTGTTCAGGATCTCTGCCCTTCAGCGCTTTATCTTTAATGACAAATACATTACCCATATCAAAGCTGACACTTGCTCCTTTCAGATAGACAGGTTTCAACCATTCACGTTTAAAATCATAGCGAATAGACATCGAACGGCATCTGAGGAAACTGCCTGAAACTACACGGATATCACTCTTATTATACATATCCCATCCATTATCCGCAATACGATAGGTCACATCCTTATCGTTGATCTGCAAACTCTTATCCGATAAAACCGGTATAATGGTTCTGTCTTCATCACCCGGCTCTCTCCAACGATTCACAAATTCACTGGACATATTCTGATCCGGATAAGGAAGCCGCTGTCCGGAGGACTCATACAAATCATTCAAGCGCATTTTATTGCCAAAGCTGAATGAGAACAACGCATTAAATGTAATATTCTTATATTTCAAATAAGTAGAGAATCCACCGGTCAGATCGGGTTCACGTTTTCCGGAAAGAACAAAAGCACGGTCATACATCTCCTGCAAAGAATGAACCACAGCATTTCCTTCTTCATCTTTCTCATTAATATCCTTAAATGTAGGAAAACCCTGATCATCCAGTTTATCAAATTTATAAGAATAGAAACTATTTATCGCATTGCCATTGCTCACTAATGTTCCTGCAATATAGTCTTGCCAAGTGATCGCTGAGTTCCCGGCATTCAATACTTTATTGTAGTTTTTACCTGTATTGAATGATAAACTCCACATCCAGTCCCGGGTCTGAATCGGAACAAAAGAAACAGCCAAATCCCAACCTTTATTCTCAACATCACCATCATTAATGGAGACACTTGACGCACCTGTAGAAGGAGCTACGTTTTTCGTAACCACCTGATCTACTCCCTTTTTGTAATATACATCAAGCGATCCATAGATTCTGTTATTCCAGAATGCCCAGTCGATTGCAATATTATACGAATTGGTTTTTTCCCACTTCAGTTTATTATTCGGCAGCTTATACAATGTTGAAATATACTCCTGTGGCATTGACTCCAATGTCCCCAAACTAGCAATCAAGTTAGGGGTCTGATCCGGATGCACGTTACCTTGTATACCGTATGAGGCACGAATTGCCAGATCATTCAGGAAATCGACGTTCTTCATAAACTTCTCATTGATAACATTCCATCGTGTAGACACTGACCATATTGGCAGAAAACGAACGCTCTTGCTCTGACCGAACTTATTAGAACCGTCAGTACGTATATTGAAGTTCAGAATATAGCGACTGTCATAAACATAAGCAGCCGTAGCATATAATGAAATCACATTATTCTTTGTATCGGTCACCACATCCGGATGACTCTTTACCAAAGCACCGTATCTTTTCCAGACTGTCGGGTCAATATCAACAAACTTTTTACCTCTTTCGGGCAAATAACCATATTGCGTAGAGCTTAATCCGTCATATTTTGAAGATCTGACCTCTTGTCCGATGCTTCCGGAAACTTCATGTTTTCCGAAACTTTGCATCAAAGACAGGCTATTTCTCCATGTATAAGAAGTATTACGTGTATTGGTCGTCATCAACTCTCCTCCAAACGGAAGCAGACAATATCTTTCTGCAAATTCAGAATCTTCAATGGGATTCGGCAACATCTTCCCATAGGGACTTTGTCGCATAGAAGAAATATAATATGATTGTTCATCACCCCAGTTTTCTTGTGTCACGTTGCTTCTGGACAGTCCTAATATAGATGAAAATCTCATCCATGAAGCAACCTTCCAATCCAGATTGACAGCTACATCTATAGCGGAATTATCATTCTTGTTTCCTGTATGATTCAGTTCGTTCATGATATTGTAAGACAATACTCCGTTACGTCCAGCCTCATTCGCATAAAAATACAACTCATTAGAAGCTGTCCGAAGTGGAATAGCCCGTGAAGTATTATAAGCATACTCATACACATCAATGGAAGTATGAGGATGTTCGGCTTTGGAAAGCGAACCGCTAACCTTTAATCCCAAATGTATATTCCGGTTAATTCTGGTATTTATTTTAGCCAGTACGTTATAGCGCTCTAACCCTTCCCCTATCGTCACACTGTTATTATTCGCATATCCCATGGACATATAATAATTACTCCGGTCATTTCCACCTGTAATGGATACCGAATGCTGATGTGTAAATGCTGTACGGAACAGCAAGTCATACCAGTCGGTATTTAATCCTTTCAGGGTCTTCACCTGGTTTAAGAATTCCTGATAGGTAATATCCTTATTCCACAGATGTTGCAATGCTCCTTCATAGCCAATATCCGAAGGTTTGTAACTTCCGAAAGATAATCCCCTCTCCTGCATTTCGATAGACATATCAATTCTGTCGGCAGAATTCATCCGAAACATTTTATCGTAAGTAGGAGGAGCTGTTATCCCCAATGTAGCGGTATACGAGATACTCGGTTTCTGGCTTTTTCCTTGCTTGGTAGTGACCACAATAACTCCATTGGCCGCTTTGATACCATAGATAGCAGTAGCACTGGCATCTTTCAGAATATCCACACGTTCAATATCTTCCGGATTGACCGAACCGATGGCATTTCCGATCAGATTTATCTTATCCGGACTGTTCAACTCCTCTGTAGAGATATTGACAGGTTCTTCCAGAATAATTCCATCGACTACCCATACCGGTTCTCTATTTCCTGTAATAGAGGAAGATCCCCTGATTCTAATCTTAGGAGCAGCTCCCGGAGTAGATGACATATTCATCACGGCAACACCCGGCAGGCGTCCCTGCAACATTTTGTCGATAGACAGATACTCCCCACCAATCAGATCAGCTCCCTTTATAGAGGATATGGAGCTTGCCAACTTCCGTCTGTCAATCTCCTGATAACCTGTTACTACAACTTCATCGATTGACTTTACATCCGATTTCATCACGATTGTCATAGGTTTAGTACCGGCAACTTTTACTTCCTGTACAATCATTCCCAAATACGAGACAATCAGGACAGGCTCTTTCTGATGGAATAAATTAATAGAAAACTTACCTTCATTATCAGTTATCGTCGAATGTTCCGTTTTAGAGAGTTTTATATAAGCTCCCGGCAAGGGCAACCCTCCCTCATCAACCACAACGCCCGTAGCCGTGCGGACATTCTCTTTAGGTTGCTGATATACAATGGTTACAATATTTCCTTCTATCTCATAACTGTATCCGGTATTTGCCAGCACTTTGTTCAACACCTCACTGATAGGCTGACTATTGCTCTGAATAGTGATACGAGGCATATTCTTCACTTGCTCCGTACTATAAATAAAGTTCAGGCCAGTCTGTACTTTTACAGCATCAAAAAATTCTTTAACTGTTGCAGATTTAAGATCTAAGGATACCCTCATTGCATTAGATTGCGATGCAGCCAACACCGGTGTAAACAACAAGGAAATAATACAGAGAAACATGATAATGCGTTCTCGAGCTCTCTTTTTTTGCATGTCGTCCTCCTTTTTTAATAGTAGTTAATATGTTTATTTCTTTATAATTATGGTCTTCCCCTGTATTTCCATTTCCAGATGAGTCACCCGCTGTATCGCTTTCAATATGGGCTCTATTGAGCCGTAGCGATCAATATCTCCTGTAAAACGTATCTTCTTGGTATCTTCCGATTCGAATACGACATCTTTGTTGTACCAACGTGATATTACATTCATCAGACTCTCCAAAGAACAATTATCAAAAACAAAACGTCCACTGTTCCATGCGATATACGGCTCGATATCCACTACGCTAATTTGTACATCTTGCGTATCAGCCTGAAGAACCGCCAATTCCCCCGGTTTTATTTTATATTCCCCTCCCTGATTAGGAAGCACACTTACAGAACCTTTCACCAGCACTACTTTCGTTATTCCAGGCACATGTGTATTTACATTGAAAGTTGTCCCGTACTGCTTGACCACTCCATTCGCCGTAATGACACGGAAAGGACGCTTGCTATCCTTGGCTACCTGAAAATAGGCCTCCCCATCCAAATAGACCGTGCGAGTGGTAGTACCAAAATGTGGTGGATATTTTAATGTCGTATTATAATTCAGATGCACTCTGGTCCCGTCTTCAAACGTCATCCAAAATTCACTGTCATCATAAGTACTCAACTTATTATTTTCTACAACAGAGACCTCTTCCGATTCGTTCACATCAGTCTTAGGGACAGACGGCTGAGCAACAGGCACTTGTTCCACCGAATCCTGTAAAGGCTTAGCAGGCACTGATTTTAAATCCATCTTCTGTCCATTTGCCAGAACCAGTGTTGCCTTTTGTTTACCCATCTTCTCCGACCGGATCATAGCAATACGAACTTCATCCGAAATCACCGGCTGAGAATCCATCAGCCTCAAAGTCCAAAACCATATTGCAAAACCGATTATCGGCAATAAGAAGATAGCCGCATACCGTCCTATTTTGATCCAACGAGCAGAGCGAATAGAGAAATGCTTTTTCTGAAATCTTTCCCAAGCACGTGCTTCATCTACCTGGGCAAACTGTTTATACCTGTCAATCAAACAAGCCTCACGCATCAGACGATCATAGTTCTCTCTATTTTCTTGAGAACTATCAAGCCATGACTGCAACTGTTTTTTATCTTCTTCCGAAGCGTATCCCAGCAACTGATCATGGATAATAGAATTTATACTTCTTTTACGCTTTATCATATTATTTCAGGTTATTTATAATAAAGACGACTAAGAAGAAAAAATGAGGGACAGGATTCTGAAGTTTTTTTATTCAAAAGATACTTTATTTATTTAGAAGACCGTTCTTTTTGTACAATAATCAAGAAAAACAACGAACATTTTGTTCATTGCAAACAGGTGTTAACAAGTAAAGCGGATTGAGTGTTATGCTTCTTTTTAGGGAAGTAACATTTGTAATAATAGAAAATGATAGGAGCCTAATTTTTTTCTAAGGAAGGACATTGCTCTCTTCTTTTGAGTCTTCACAGTTTCAAGAGAAACATGGAGTGCAGTGGCAATCTCCTCGTTCTTCTTGCCTTCCATATACATCAAAAAAACTTCCCTGCATCGATCCGGCAGCGCATCAATTGTCTGAAGAAGCTGGCGATAGACTTCTTCACTAAAGAAGCCCTCTTCCTCCTCTTCCATCCTAAACGTAGTGGAATGACTATCAAGCATCTTCTGAAGATAGTTGCCTTCCACATCCTTATGTTTCAAATAATCCAAGGAAGCATTTCTGACAGAGTTATACAGATAAACCCTGAATGAAGCCAGAGACCGGAAAAACATCTTTTTCTCCCAAATAGTGGAGAATAACTCCTGGACAATATCTTCTGCAGATTCTGAATCTCCGACAATTGTTATTGCATAGCAAACCAATGCTTTATAATAATTCTTATAAAGCAGTCGGAAAGCAGCCGCATCCAACTTATTAATTTGTTCTATGGAAATCTCATTGTTAGTCATTTCGGGAGTTTTGCGCCAAAAATACAAATTAAATAATAATGTTCTATACAGAAAGACTGATATTTTTCTCTCAGGCAATCTAGTTGTATGGTACTTTCCAAAAGATATCCGCCTATAAAAGATTCACCCGGATTTACATTCGACAATGTAAACCCGGGTGAAAAATGCTCAATATTGCATAGAAGAAATCTTTAAAAATATCTCTTACAATATTGTTTTCATAGAGACAAATTAATTAAGAGAGAGTTTATGTAATAGAGATTTATTCAATTTCCGTAGCTTTATTAATGCGGTAGATCAACAGGTCATAATGAGAACGATCTGCCTCAGGAGCCGTCGAAATTGCTTTCTTGAGCATGTCTTTCGTACGCATCAACAAGTCAAAATAGTAAGCAGCTATTTTTGTCTGGTTGGTATAGATCGGTGGAATTGAAGAAAAGCCTGCTACTTCTTCTGCATTTTGCAATGAATACATCTTCATATCCACCTTTCCGCCATTTCTCAAAGCAGCCAGATTGATCTCCGGTTTGCCGGTAGCCGCAAATCCTGTTTTTGAGGCTTTGAAACTACCAATAGGCGCAGTTGCTGTCGATGTTGAAATAATACTTTCCAGAAACGCTGTCTGTAGTGCTCTCTCGAAATTCTCCAACGGACGATGCTTCAAGACACCTTCCCAAACAATTCCATAGATATCATCCAGATATTCCGAAGCAGTATATGCTGCACCCGGGAAGCGTTCTGTACAAACCTCGACATAAGGCAGACGTCCGAAAATACCATTAAAGATATCCAAACGTAAACGGTCAGCCTTCTTATCTGAAATTTCAAATTCATTCAAATGAGCGGTATCGTCCACCCAATCCAGATTCTTTGCCAGTTCCAATGCTTTACTCAAAGCTGCTTTCTGTTTCTCACGATCTACCATTGAGTAACTTGGTATCGCATCCTTCTCGCGAATATCATTCAAGTAAATACCGCCAATATAACTCAGTATTGCATAAATACGCCCGCTCAGTCTTTCACTAAGGGCAGAGTGTACACGTCTGCGCATTAAAAAATCACGGTCTTCCTTGGCAAACCAACTATAATAGTTCTCAAATCCTTTGCGAACATTAGGAAGCATATAGTCGAATGATTTCAAATGGTCATCTCCCAGACTTCCGCGACTATTACGAGGATCAGAATCAAAACGTGACTGATTACGTATATAAGCATAATATGGATCTCCCGTATGTTCACGAATCCAGCTATCCAATGTCTCTTTTTCTTCCTGCAATGAAGAAGCATAGATAGGTTGATATAAATATTTAATCACCAGTTCGTCATATGGACCAGGCTTTGCATTAACCAGACACACTCCATTACGAACATCCTCCTCCGTAGCTACGTCATTAATGATTACGCCTCCCATAACAGAAGAAGCGAGACCATACTTTTGAGTAAAGCTTGCCGAACGCAACGAATCCACCGGATAAGCACAGGAAGCTCCCCAGTTCATTGTAAGTCCCAATCCGGTTCCTACAGCCTGAGCAATAGCAGCCTGAATCAACTCACCCTGTATCTCCTGCGGGAAAACAGTAGTACGCACACGAGGATCAATAGCAACAGTGGCCCCTATACGGTCAGCATACTGAACACTGATCATATTTGCATTAATCAGAATAGACGCGTTCAATATTTCACCGGTACGTGTATCTGAGTGTATCGTTGTCTGTGCCGAATTCAGCCAAGAAGCCGAATAACGTATTGTCATACAGTCAAAGCTGTTTGCATTGAACAATGTGTCATTCTTCGGGAATTCTTTCACACAAATAACATCTTTAAAGCCGATCTTCTCAAATGCCTTATTCCACGATTCCGCACCAGCCTTGATATACGGATTCCATTTGACAGGCATCAGACTGTCGATATAGAACACCAGTTGTTTGACTGGCCGAACCAGCTCGCCACGGCGATAGGCAGCAGAGTCGGAAGGCTCGATACGCCAACGTTTTGCATAGCGTATACTCTTCACTTCCTGAGTTGCCCCTGAATAATCACTTTTCAATTGTGTAGTCAATCCCAAACGTGAGTCAGCCAGGCGAGGAGTCATCGGCTCCTCGGGCAGAATACAAAGCATTTTAGTGACGACCGCTGTCAAAGGTACGTCTTTGTACATATTGTATGCTCCCATCAGCGTATGGTCGACAGTATATGACAACTCTTCACGTACACTTATATGATTTTCTGAAGCCGATACACCCAAAATAGCAGATTTATCCGATTGCAGAGAATGATCGCGCGACACGAATCCATAGTATCCGTTAGCCGATGTCGAAGGGAAAGGTTTGGTAAAAGCAGATCCCTCCAAAAATAATCCCTTCATATCTACCACAAGTGCAGAACTATCCGGAGTGCAAGCCAATACCTTAAAGCTTTTGAAAATACCCGGATTATGCGCATTGTCCAACGCACGTGCGATATAAGCATCACCACTGGTATTTACCGGCTTACTCAATAAAGGCATACGTGCCACAAGAGTTGAATCGATCATCTCAAAACGGAAACGTACGTCGGTACCCCCTAACTGTCCGGGAGCTCCTTCACCACCGTCACTCGTATTTTCAATAGAAGAAGCAAACAGCATCTCACGGCCTAACATGGCAACCGGGAACTCCACATACACTTTCCCTTCCACCTTATGAATAGTCATCAGCCCGTGTGCTGTCTGAACTTTCTTATTCTTGAACAGCTTCTGATATGGTGTCAGATTTTCCTTCTTATCTTCTTTTTTCTTCTTTTTAAAAGGCCAGAAAGCATTTCCTTCCTGTGGCAGGCAACATGCAAAAAGAAGCAATAAACAAAGTATCTTACTATATCTATTTCTCATACTTCCTATCATTTTAATGCCTGGTCAATTTTGTACAACAATAAGCGGTAGTGGCGTTGTGTATCAGCCGAACCGGTAGAAGCACTTGCTGCAACCAGACTACGAACCTTCTTCAACTCACCGTAGTATATATGTTCCATCGGTTCGATCGGTGCTTTCAGATCTACATCATCATCAAATCCACTGATTTCCTCCAAACGGGCAGCCTGCATCTCACGAGGCTTGTTATTAAAACATCCCATAAATTCCTCCGAGATGATTCCGAAACGTTCGCGTGAAGCAGCTTTCAGCCATTCGGGCACTTCAATGTGAGCATACATATCTGCGATACCTTTACGGGTAGCATTCTTTGCAACCCCTGCAACCGAACCTTCAATCAGCTTCGTCAGATAATTCATCTGCAAACGCATTTCTGTTTCTGTCAAAGTTCTTCCGGCACGGGTAGGAGCCCATACAAAACGTTCTATATCGGCAAGATATTCTTTCTGAGTATAAGGAGCTGATGTCGCCTTACCCGAACAGATAGCCACCGCACCACAACGAGACAAGATACCATCAATAATTGCATCTTCCATCTGCATGGCCACAGAAGTACGGATAGGGAATTCTTTCAGAGTTTCGCGTGCATCCAGCCACGAAAGGTCCTTCAGTTCATTCAATAAGAAATTCAGAGCCTTTTTTTGTTGTTGCTTCGATACAGTTTTAAAGCTTGGACGCTGATCACCGTCATAGCGTTCGTTCAGATAAATACCACCGATATCTCCCAAAACGAAAGTCAAATAACGTACGTAAGCATATACAATTTCGTCATAAACAGCCGTGCGGAACTCAAAATCCTTATCCTTATCCGCTACCCAATCATTGATATGCTTTAACAGATATTGCAAGTTGCGACGTCCATATTCAGAAGCTTTCACCGGGTCATCTCCCAAGTCTTCCTCTACTGAACTTGGGTCAAAACGACGTCTGAATTGTTGTTTACCATAGCGATATTTAACATCTCCAGACTTCTCACTGATCCATTTATCCAAGATAGGAATTTCTTCCTCTGCCGTTTTAGCCTCAAAGATCGGTGAATACAACCAGGCGATAGCGTAATAATCATACGCTCCCAGTTCCGGAGGAGTCAAACGCACGCCTCTCTCTTTATCACCCGGTTGAGCAATATAATTGTTACGGGCATAGTCCATAATAGAGTAAGTCGTACCAAACTCCTGAGTAAACTTCGGATCACGCAAAGATTCCACAGGGATAGAAGAAGAACCTGCCATATTGTGCATCAATGACAATGTGTGTCCTACCTCATGCGAGAGCACATAAGCGATACAATCTCCCAGTAAGTCTTCACGCAAAACAACATCACGCACTTCCTCATCAGCAGGGGCAGTCTGTAAGAAGCGCCAGTACTGAACCAACTGCACAATATTGTGGAATACCGTAACAGATGCATTAATGATTTCTCCGGAACGCGGATCTATCCAAGAAGGTCCCATCGCATTGGCCACCGTAGACGGAGCATAACGTATACAGGAATATTTGATATTCTCCGGATCGAAGTTCGGATCATCTTTCGGGAAATCTTTTGCAATGATGGCATTCTTAAAACCGATCTTCTCAAATGCTTTCTGCCATACTTCAACTCCTTTATGGATATATTTATTCCAACTCAACGGAAAAGTATCATCAATGTAGAAAACAATAGGTTTCTTCGGCTCTACCAGTTCGCCACGGAGATAGGCTGCTGAATCCGATGGCTCCAGATTCCATCTGTGAGCAATGTGACGAGTACGCAACCCACGACCTTCGGAAGCAAATTCTACTACAGAGTGTTCAAAAATACCAATACGTGGATCAGCATAACGGGGACGCATCGGTTGTTCAGGCAACAGAATGAAGCTACGATTCATAACCGCAGTAAACGGCATTTTCTTCACTGCATAATTTCCCTTCATACCCACGCTGATTTTGTAGGTCAGTAAAGAACGTATACTCACATTATCCTCAAAGCCTTTGACTCCCTGAATAAATGAGCTTTCCTTCTCAAAATCCTTACTAATATCGGCTCCCATCATCTCCATCATTGAATATGGTGAGAACGGAGAAAGGTTCTTTTTATCGCTCAGCAGATAGTCTGTCATATCGAATACCACTGCCGTGCTATCGTTATTATATGCTTTGATCTCGAATGTTTCAGCGATTGCCGGCATGGTACTGCTTACCAAGCGCTTCTTGATTTCACGATCTTCAGAGAACTGCCCTGCCTGTACACGACGCAATGTAATAGTTGAGTCGCGTTGCACAAAACGAATCAGAAAAGGATCACCTGACTTCTCTCCTACACAGCCGAACTGGTTATCGGTCGTTTCCACGATGGTAGAACCAAGTAGAATATCCCGATTCATCACCTTAATCGGCAACTCAAAGTAGATTTTATTATCCAACTTGTGAAGAGTAATGAAACCTTTAGCCGTGGTGACTTTCTTGTCTTTAAACAGTTTGTCGTACTTGGTTTCCTTCTTCTCTTTCTTTGTAGTTGCTTCAGTAGAAGCTTTCTTCTTGTTTTTCTTCTTGGCCACAGCGGGGCTGATCATAGCCCCGCATAGTGCGACCAGAAGAAGTAAATACAGTTTTTTCAAGGTTTTATCGTTTTTAAGTTTATAATCAATCAAAATTATCATCCCATCCATTGCCTGTATTAGGCTTATAACGTACCTGCACAATACGTCCTAAATCTTTTTCGTGATATAGAACAAATTTCCCATCAACTTCCGTTACTTGAATTGTTTGTCCCTTATTTATCACGTATTTATCAATAGTATATTCATCAGAAGTGTTGTAAGTATATCCTTTCATAATATAGGCATCTCCGCTCTCCAAACCAACAATGATATATTGATTATTGTAGAACTGTGTATCAACAGAGGTAATCGAAGAGTTAAATGTAGCACACTTAAATAACATATTTTCTTTCAGATAATACAGATATAGGTCGTTCCCTTTACTAATAAAAAGGTATTGCCATGAATCTTGATAACGGAACAATGAGAAACTATTCTTTGAAGTACCATCAATTATCTGCCCCAACTCAGCAGGTGCTTCCATCTGCGACACATACGTTGTAGCCAAACTAGTTACTGTAGTACTACCGGAAAAGTCTCTTACCGCAAACTTCTGGATATAGAATTTATGAGACTGCTTATGCTCTATTACTGCAAAGTACATCATCTTACCATAATCATAAGAGCCCGATTCACACGCTCCTACATAATGTACTGTATAATCTTTCATATTATCTAAACGAGCATAAGTAGGATGATTTGTGTATGTCGCTTCATCCACATTCAATGTTAGTATTTTGCCCGAATTAAAAGTTCCATTAGAGCTCAGTTTATCTGTTACGTGTAAATATTGACTTGAATTCTTATCATACAATAGCAATCCTCCATGGCCCGAAAATGGAGCATAAGCAATCATACTACCGTCAACTTTCACTTTACCTTCTGCATCCGATGTTAGCGGAGTATTGATAAAACGGCTCGTATTAAAAAGAAGATTACTCTCTTTTACACGTGTATAAATTGTACCGTCCTCGCCGACAGCCATCGTCAGACACTGCAAATCAATCACTGCTTCCGGTACTAAATCTTGTGGATAACCCTCCAAGAACATTTGTGACAATGCTCCTTCACGCTGATAACTACTACCTGATACGTCTACAGCTCCTTGCCCACCTTTTTGCGCTATCCATAGCCAACTTATACCTGGATCCTCACCATCCCATTGCTCTACCCAATGAGGATATATCGAAACAGGCTGACTACCTAACGGTTCTTTATTTATCATTCGATAAATATCACGAGTAACTACAGGTTTAAGTACTCCCTCTTCTGTTTGGAATTTCATAAATGTCAACATACTATTACCATCCTTTTCAGAAAGAATAACCCAACCATCTTTCACATATGGAGAACTAATTGAGATTGTCGTTGATCCAAAATAAGATACTCCAGTGGACTTATCCAATACTGCCAATCGCAGATCTTTATTTTTGGCTACCGTATCCGCCACCCATTCCAAATCTTTAGAGTGAGCTATCACATGTCCATCATAGCTCCATTCATAAGCTAAGTTCTGACTTTCGCGTCCCAAAGCAAAAGTTAGTTCCGGTTTTGAGATAACCTTATCTCCCAAGGAATAATAAGAGGTTTCTGTTGAAACAGAGACTTCTATATCATTCATTTCTTTATAATCATAATTCCCCTTATCATCATAACAAGATGCCATACCTAAAAGGAACATAACGATAAATATTATTTTCATATTCATATTCAAGTAGTCTATTTATTAATTAATAGGCACAGTCATTGGAAATTCTTTACCATCAGCATCCACATCCATCACATTATTCTGTGCAATATAGCGTTTAAATGTCAATGAATAAGCTCTCTTCTCAGCCGTATTTAATGCCCCGAAATTAGTTACTCCTGTACACTTCACAAATTCTTCATATTTTTTTCTAGAGTACGTACCTAAATATACTCTTGTGACCTGAGTAGTCCACCACTCTGGTTTACTTACCACATTATTAAATACAATTTTTATTTTTTCATATTCCTGCATTGTTCCTTGGAAATATTCATTCGGAACCAGTTTCAGACACAATTTTACATTCTCCTTCAAATCATCCGTCTTCACCAAAGTAACTTCTAGCGTATCATTAGACAATCCTGCTCCAAATTTTGGATTAATTGGTAAACGAAAATTCTTTGAAGCCGCATTTGGGGTAGGATCTTCTTTTTCATTCTCCTCTACCACTACTACACTATATGGAGTATCTTCGTTGAGAGGCTTACCAATCAAACTCATACCAATCTTTACCGTTATTTCTTCGCTCGTCGGATAATTATTGAATGACACCTCCATATATCCATTCTCTTTATCGTAATCATTTGTCGTATTTATCAATTGACTAAAATAAAGATACTGTTCTCCCTGATAGGGTTTTATTTCATCCTCTGAACACGCCCAAAGACAAAGAGAGATTAAAGCAAATAATATATTTTTTTTCATCGTTTCTTCTTTTGATTAGCAATATTAAATGTCTTCATTATTCGGTTTGTCAAATACAAAGACTACATTATCTTTCGGTTTCTGATCCAAACGTTTATACTGAAAGAACATCTGTCCTTCACCTACAAACTCACGACGCATTTCTTTTATCAAATGTGTATGAAAGACTTCCAGAGAACCAATACTTGATGCTAGATTAGTAGTACTAATACCTCTCGCATAACGTACTTTATCTAACATCTCACCTGCTTTAGAGAACTCATCTTTATAAGCAAAATATTCACCCATAATATAATACATCTCGCTCAAGCGTATAGCCGGAATCATGTCTGTACCGGAAGTACCTTCTTTTATATCATATTTAAAGGAATACTTAATATCTCCTCCATCCCAGTCCCCAAACAAATCAAGATTACGATCGTCAGCACCAGCTTCATCACCAAAAAGATTTGTAGTATTTACAACTAATACCACATCATTCCCTTTAGTCATATACGGAAGATAATCTTCATAGCAAGTAGACTTAAAGAAAGTCATAATTATACTATTATAATCTTTCCGATTAGTGGTCAAGCTATTAGAGAAGTTAAAACAAGAAGCTGTAGACGTGCTTCCTGTTGAATAAGTGGCATCTACTACTTCTTTTGCTTCTTTGTAAGCATTACCATATTCGCCAGCCCAACAATAAACACGAGCTAACATCGCTGTTACCGCATAATAATTCATACGATATCCACGATACGCAAAAAATACATCCTTAGCCAGTTCTCCACTAGTACCACTATTAACAGCCAACATACGATTTTCGGTGGACATCCAATGTTTGTTTTCTTTAATAGTATCACACTTTGCCAACAAGTCCTTTGCCGCTTTTAAATCATTAACTATTTTTCTCAAAATCTCCTTATTGTTTTCATAAGAAGGAACAATAGTAGGATATACATCAACATAAGGTATATAGGCTTTGCCATCGTCTTTAAGCATAGAAGGAGCAAACATCCGAAGCATATCGAAATGGATTAACGCACGCAATCCCAATGCCTCTCCCCATATCATATTCTTCTCCAACTCGTCTTCTGCAAACACAGAAGGAGATGCTTCACTTACATTAGCAATCAAGTTATTACAGTTAGCTATATTATTATAACCAACAGACCAAATGCTGGAAATAATACTTTTTACATCTGAATCATCGAATTTATAATTAGCAGCTTTATAATAGGACGAGGTACTTTTCATATAGCTACTTCCCGACTGATAATATTGTGCTATTACATCCATAAACCCCCATGAAATACTCTTACCATACATTGAGGAGGTTCCCAAATTCAAATAAATACCATTCAAAGCGTTACGATAACCATCGCCAACTTCGAAAAGTTTATCGCCATTGACTTGATTACTTGGTGCTACATCCAACCAATCACTACAACTTGTTGTAAACAAGCTAGCTGTCAGTAATATCATTGCATATACTTTCTTCATATTATTCATCTACTCTAAGTATTGTTTATTAAAAACTCATCTTTACCGAAGCTGCAAAAGAACGAGAATACGGATAGTCCAAACCACGCTCGGCACGTACAGTAGAAACACGGAATAAATCATTACCCGACAATTCTACACGTAATAAGCCAATATGTGCTTTTTTCAACCATTCTGCATTAAAGTCATAACCTACCGTCAGAGAATTAAATGTTAAGACATTGTAATCCTGAATAAAACGGCTTGTAGGACGAGTTACTGCAACCACTCCATCTGTTTGCAAACGTCCGTAAGGAGTACAATCTCCAGGATTCTGCCAACGTCCTGTTAATACTCGACGATCCACATTGCTACTTTGTATATATGCATTCTCAACCTTACTTACCAATGTTGAATTGTACCGTTGTCCTCCAAGCTCATACATAAATGTTGAATATACGGAGAATTGCTTCCAACGCATATTAAAACCAAAGGTACCTTGAAGTTTCGGCTCTTCATTTCCAATTACAACTTGATCAGCTGCATTCCAATCGTAAGTAATCGTTCCATCAGGACGAACAAAGATTTCTCTACCGTCTGCCGGATTGATACCTAACGACTTTACACCAAAAATAGACGTTAAGGACCCACCCTCTACATACTGTAAATAAGTAGCACTATATTCGGCTTTACCTTTATTAATACCGGAATTATAATCAGCATATTTCTCTTGTACCCTCTTATTATACTCTTTCAGGCTATCAGAAATCTTGGTTATCTCATTCTTATTATGAGCCATATTGACAAAGGCTGCCACATACCAATCCTTTGAATTCAGGATAGTGCTTCGCAACTGAATTTCGACACCTTTATTCATTACTTCACCGATATTGTCTTTGTATGAGGTAAACCCTGTAGAACTAGGTAAAGTCACACTGTTCACCAGATCTACTGTTTTCTTACGATAATAAGAAAAGTTCATCTGAAGTAAACCTTTGAACATGTCAACATCCAACCCCAAATCCATATTATGCGTCTTCTCCCATCCCAATGAACTGTTCCCCAATGCCATCAGTGTTGCACCTAAACCTGTTTTAAACCAATTGTCTGTGATTACTTGATAAATTGTCTGTGCCTCGTAGGGAGAAAAATCCACCTTACCAGTGATACCATATGTTCCACGAATCTTAAAGCGCTCCATCCATTCAAATTGTTTCATAAACTTATAATTATGCAGATTCAATCCGAGACCACCCGAAAAGAATGGGGCAAATCGTTGATCGGAACCAAATTCCGAGTTTCCGTCAAAACGAAGAGAAACGTCAGCCAAATAAATATTATCGAACGAATAATTGAATGTTCCTAATGCACCGAACAAACGGCTTTTACTATCTGAGTTTACTGGTAATGTAGGTACTTTGTTCGCATACCCCGGAGAAGATAACTCCCCAGAAGGAAAGCCTTTATAAGCTATACCGAAACTATCGCCAGTACTTGAAGTAGCATTAATCCCAATCAAGAAGTTCAAATTGTTCTTCTTAATATTTCGGTTATATGATAAAGTAGCCGTAGCGTCCCAACTTAAGCTATTGGCAGTAGCAACATCCAACTGTCCAGAAATCACATTGTTAGCATTTAACGGTTCAGAATTCTTTTTTGAACGAGGATCTAAAAATTGGCGTGAATCTGAATTTGACTTCGTAACACTAAATTGTCCTTTCAGTAACCAATAGTTATCTATATTCCACAATAATTCAGTATTATTAATCAGTTCCCATGATTTGCTACGATCATAACTTTTCAACGTAGCTTCATATAATGGATTCTCTTCTGTTCCTCCAGTCCATGAGGTAGTGGTTTCCAAATAATTCCCATTCTCATCTAAATACTCATCATATGGCAACTTTGAAGTATAATCAGAAAAGCTTCCATAAGGAGATTCTTCAGATTTAGTATAAGTATAAGAAAAATAGTTTTTTACCTGAAAAGCACCGAAACGGTAAGATAAAGATAACCCGCCCGACATACGATCACGATAAGAACCTTTCATTACGCCATCTCCTGAATTGTAAGAAAAGTCAGCTCCCCAACGCAGGTCATCCGTTCCTCCATCTAGATACAAACTATGTTTATGATTGAATACAGTACGAAGCGGTTTCGATAACCAATAGGTATCTACTCCACGAACTACATTATTCAACTTTCTATTATAGATTTGATCCAATCGATTTTGCTCACTTGCACCGGCTTCCGGCTTAGCTTTAAACATACCTGCCGCAACCTCTGTTTCAAGCTTTTCCCGCGCATTCATCATATTATAATCGGTCAGATCAGGATATTCCAATGTTCCAGTAAAGTTATAATCGATATTGACTTTACCAGCTTTCGGAGTTACCGTTGTAATAATAACTACACCATTAGCTGCACGAGAACCATACATAGCCGTAGCAGCAGCATCTTTCAAGATAGTAATGCTCTCAATACGGCTAGGATCCATATCATACAACTTCTGCACACTAATCTCAAAACCATCCATGATAAAAGTCGGAAGATTAGGATTGTTCTTCAATGATGTTTTAGAAAGGCTTTGCGCATCCAACTGAGTAGTTCCAATACCGGAACGTCCACGGATATATAACTCCGGAACATTATTCGGATTCGAACCTGCTAAATTATTTTCAGCAATACGAAAAGAAGGGTCGAACGTTTGCAAAGCTCCTAATACATTTGTTTTGGAAACCGACATCAACTGATCTGCCGTAACCGTCACAGAAGTACCCGTAAAGCTATTTTTACTGATCTTTGCATAACCGGTTACCACCACCTCTTCCAATTGCTTTGAATCGGGTTTCAACTTAAAGGTATGCACTTTATCAAGATTGAGCTTGCCAGTATGTATTTCCAAAGTTTGCATGCCTACAAAGGAAAGACGAATTGTTACATCTCCTTCAGGAAGTCCTAAAGAAAAAGCACCGTCTGCATCAGTCATTGTTCCGATATTTCTTTCTTTTCCCAGTATCAGCACCGTCACACCCGGCAGTTCGCCACCCTGTTCATCCACCACTTTACCTTCCAACGTACGTGTCTTCTGATCTTTCTTCTTGATGACCACAATACCATCTTTGGTAGCATAAGTGAAACCTTTAGGTGAAAGAACGCGGTCCAGCAATTCCTTCCAAGGCTCGTTGGTAGCTTTTACAGTCACCGGTTCAACTCTTTTAAACATCTGAGAGTTATAAAGCATGTTGATTCCAGCTTTCTGTTTTACCGTGTTTAAAAATGTTTCCATCGGCACATCCTTCAAATCAAGTGTCACTTTCTTCTCATCAGGTGGAAGTGCCCATGCACTGAGTACCATACTCAATGCAAAAAGACATAGCATAAAGACTCTTCTTTTTTTCATAATTTTTAAATCAAAACTCAATATTACTCATTCTCATATATCAATATATTTCTTCCGTTTATTCTATAGTAGATATCGCCGGTTAGTTCTAATGCATTCAGGAAAGTATTGATCGTGCCATATCGCTGCAAGTCACCACTATAAGTCAGGTCGCGCAGAGACTCCTTCTCATAATAGACATGAACATCATACCAGCGCTCGAAGGTTTTCATGATATCGCCCAGCCGTTTGTTGTTGAAAACATATACACCTTGTGCCCAGCCGATATATTCATTGACATCCACCGCCCGCTTTTCAATGCCACGGGAAGAGACGACTGCCTGTTCACCCGGCGCCAGCGTAATTGTATTCTGATCGGGGGTCGAGAAATTTACTTTCCCATATACAAGAGTGGTATAGCATGCATCCGCATCATTATAAGCATTAATATTAAATGCCGTACCAAGTACCGTTACTTCTCCGAAACGAGTCCGGACCACAAACGGATGTTCCTCATCCTTTCTCACATCAAAATAGGCTTCACCTTCCAGTGTCACAATTCGGCGCTTTCCGACAAAACGGACCGGATAAAGCAATTTAGAACCGGCATTCAAATGAACAGTGGTTCCATCAGCAAGAAGGACAGTATTCTCCCCTCCCCGTGGTATAACCAGTTCATTTGACTTCACCGGACTTTCATCGACGTTTTCTTCTTCGTGTTGTTGTGTTATGACGGTCGGTCGATATGACAGCACCCCTTTATTGTATTTCACCTGGACGCCGTCTACTATTACATTTATATCTTTCTTTTGTACATCAATAGTGCTTCCATCGGGCAAAGTCAACACTGCCTGTTTGCTACCCGGCTTGATTTGCGCGATACGTGCCTGGGACTCCTCCACTGCCTGATAATGATTCACTGCATAAAAAGAAATTCCTACTCCCAGTACTACCATCGCTGCGGCAGCATACCACCATGTCCGGATACGGTGGATCTTTCCACCGGACGAATTCTCTTTTTGTTGAATTTGTTGAAGGAAATGCTCGTAAGCCTTTTCCGATGAATATTCTTTATACTTATTAAAAGCATCTTTTAATTCCTCACTATCCTGCAATTTCTCATACACGGCTTTCAGTTCCGGATGCATAGATAAACGTTGTTCCAACACCTGCTGCTCTTTGTCGCTTGCATCTCCCAAAAGAGCCTTTTTTATCAAAGAGGCATCTTGATATGTGTTTTCTAACTTTTTCATAATTTTATCTATTTCTAATGAGGATTTTATCTTTGCTTTACTATAATTATACATAACGTCCATAAATGGGTGACAAAAAGATGATTATTTTTTATGAGACACTCTCCGTACGAAAACGGAAAAGAATGAAAAACTATCATTATGACATTATTCAGCAACAAAAATGACATATTTAACAAATCATTCCCTTTTCAGAATCAAAATTCAGCCATCAATAAATGACAATTAGGCATCTTAAAAAATATTTGTTTTTTTTCGTTGCCGCTATTAAAATGATGTATTTTTTAGCTTTTACTAAGGAGTTTGAAACTCATATTTTATCATCATCCGTCACTTTCGGACTTAGCTGATTGATATACAATGCAATAAGACACAGACATGGAACGAACACATATAGCTTACTAAAAATGCTAACCAAGCTTTGTTTACCTGTTAAACATACCGGCTCATCCACTTAAATAAGCCACATCACAGTCACTTCACCCCCACAAAAGCAAGGATGCACAGCCCGGTTTCTAATAAAATATAAGAGCAAGAAGTACAGAATAACTGGAATTTGCCAGCTTCTCGCGTAAGAATTTATAGCTACGGCTTTTCTGAGTTTTAACCGTATTGATGCTGACTCCCAGCCGGGATGCGATTTCATCCCACGAATGTCCCTCTATTCTTAGCAGGATGATACGGCGTTGTTCGGCGGGAAGCTCCTCGATATAGAAATAAAGTTGTCGGATAGCTTCTTCTTTCACAGTCAAAGCATACAGCATTTCCTCGTCTTCAAAATCTTCTTCCTGAGGCAAGCCATTCAATATAGAATCATGAATCTGATGGTTGCGGATATACAACAGTGCATTATTATAGCAGGCACGATAAAGATAATTAGTCAGCTCACGGGAGTCGGAAAAAGTACGCTTACCTTCCCACACGGATATAAACACCTCCTGAACCAGATCTTCTACGGCATCGGTGAGGAACAGAATTTTCTCGACATATGAGCACAAGGCCGCATAATAGCGATTATAAAAGTCCCTCCAGATTCCCTTATCTTTCTGGTTGACACCTGCTACTATCAAATCATCTTTATCGCTCATACGGCAACAAGATTAATCAAACAATAAAAGACTCTCTTCAAATTACTGCAAAAACTGGTTATAATAGATATGACTTACAAATATATCTGTTTTTTCAGTATGTAAGTTCACCCCTCATATAAAAAAATAGAATAAAGGGGCATAAAATAAAAAAAGAGCGAATAACTCCGCCCCACCTAAAGAATCCCCCATAAATGGGATTCTTTTTTCTGCATCTCAATTTACCTGTTACCTGAAAACTACTTTTTTCTAATACCTAATCAAAACAATCTTTTTCCTAAAAACTAATCTTAAAATCTAATACCTTAATTTTATAAACTAATACTACTCTTTTGTTATTACCTTTTTCTAATACCTAAAAATCTTAGTAGTTTCACAACTACACTGCAAAGGTAGAGGTGTTTTGGAAAACAACAAGAATTCTTATGCTAAAAAACATGTTTTACCTTATTTTTTTGATTTATGTCAAGAGAAAGAGTGGAGGTTGGGTATAAAACATACATCCGAATGTTGATTTGATACAATTTCTGTCCAAACGCTCCGTTCGTCTTCTATTTCATCACACGGCCGCGCACTTTTTCAAGTGACAAAAAGTAAGCCTAAAATGTCAAAAAAGAGCATTTACATCTCTTTTTGAAAGGAATCGAAGCCTTGACATAAAAGAAAAGAAGCCAGAAACGTTACATCTTGCATATTTCCAATCCAAAATTACGGCGTTTTTTTGCGCCCGCCCCGCCTCCTCCTCGAAATTTCGGAAGCAAAAACCGGCAGAAGATACAACTCTCGCAACTTTTCCGTAACTTTGCAGCGTTTGATAATAAATAAGGTAGAATGGATTTTAAGTACGATGTAATTGTAATTGGTGCCGGACATGCTGGTTGTGAAGCGGCAGCCGCCGCTGCGAATTTAGGTTCCAAAACTTGTCTGATCACAATGGACATGAACAAGATCGGACAGATGAGTTGCAATCCGGCAGTAGGAGGAATCGCCAAAGGCCAAATAGTACGCGAAATAGACGCACTGGGCGGACAGATGGGATTGGTGACGGATGAAACTGCTATCCAGTTCCGAATCCTGAACCGCTCGAAAGGTCCCGCCATGTGGAGTCCCCGCGCTCAATGCGACCGTGCCAAGTTTATCTGGTCATGGCGTGAGAAACTGGAAAATACTCCCAACCTTCATATCTGGCAGGATACCGTCTGTGAATTGCTCGTTGAAAACGGTGAAGTAGTCGGACTCGTCACTCTTTGGGGTGTCACATTCAAAGCGAAATGTATCGTACTGACCGCAGGAACATTTTTGAACGGACTCATGCACGTAGGCCGCCACCAATTGCCCGGCGGAAGAATGGCAGAACCCGCATCTTACCAGCTGACAGAATCCATCGCCCGACATGGCATTGCCTACGGAAGGATGAAGACCGGCACACCGGTACGAATCGACGCACGCAGCATCCACTTCGATCTGATGGATACACAAGACGGAGAATGCGACTTCCACAAGTTCTCATTCATGAATACCAGTACGCGCCATTTGAAGCAACTGCAATGCTGGACCTGCTATACCAACGAAGAAGTGCACCGGATTCTGCGCGAAGGGCTGCCGGATTCTCCCCTGTTCAACGGACAGATTCAAAGTATCGGTCCGCGCTATTGCCCCAGCATCGAAACCAAGATTGTCACCTTCCCCGACAAAGAGCAGCACCAACTGTTCCTCGAACCCGAAGGTGAAACAACACAGGAATTATACCTGAACGGATTTTCTTCTTCTCTTCCGATGGATATTCAGATCGCCGCGCTGAAAAAAGTACCGGCATTCAAGGATATCGTCATCTATCGTCCCGGATATGCGATTGAGTACGATTACTTCGACCCCACCCAATTAAAACATTCGCTGGAATCGAAGATTATCAAAAACCTGTTCTTTGCCGGGCAAGTGAACGGAACAACCGGTTACGAAGAAGCGGGAGGACAAGGACTGATCGCCGGAATCAACGCACACATCAACTGTCACGGTGGTGAAGCCTTCACACTGGCTCGCGACGAAGCATATATCGGTGTATTGATAGACGACCTGGTGACCAAAGGAGTAGACGAACCATACCGTATGTTCACTTCACGTGCCGAATACCGTATTCTTCTCCGCATGGACGACGCCGACATGAGACTGACCGAAAGAGCATATCACCTCGGACTGGCAAGAGAGGATCGCTACCAATTAATGAAGACCAAGAAGGAGGCATTAGAGCAGATAGTAAATTTCGCAAAGAACTATTCGATGAAACCGGCATTAATTAATGATGCCCTCGAAAAGTTGGGAACAACTCCCCTTCGTCAAGGCTGTAAGCTGATCGAAATTCTCAATCGTCCGCAAATCACGATTGAGAATATCGCGGAACATGTCCCCGCCTTCCAAAGAGAATTAGAAAAAGCAACCGCTGCAGACTCCGACCGTAAAGAAGAGATTCTGGAAGCGGCAGAAATACTGATCAAGTATCAAGGCTATATTGACAGAGAGCGAATGATAGCAGAAAAGCTGGCACGCCTGGAAAGCATCAAGATCAAAGGCAAATTTGATTATGCTTCCATCCAGTCGCTATCTACGGAAGCTCGTCAGAAGCTAGTGAAGATTGATCCGGAAACGATTGCTCAAGCGAGCCGGATTCCGGGAGTATCACCAAGCGACATCAACGTATTGCTGGTACTTTCCGGCCGATAAGCGGCAACGTTTCACGTGAAACAAATCATTTAAAGAAACGAGATAAACCAATGATTATGAGCAAAGAAACGCTAATTAAAAGCATCCGGGAAATTCCCGATTTTCCGATCCCCGGAATCCTTTTCTACGATGTCACCACCCTGTTTAAAGACCCTTGGTGCTTGCAAGAATTATCGAACATCATGTTCGAAATGTACAAGGATAAAGGTATCACCAAAGTAGTAGGTATAGAATCCAGAGGATTCATCATGGGCCCTATCCTAGCTACCCGACTGAACGCAGGTTTTATTCCTATCCGCAAGCCGGGCAAACTTCCCGCAGAGGTGATCGAAGAAAGCTACGACAAAGAATATGGCACGGACACTGTGCAGATTCATAAGGACGCACTCGATGAAAACGACGTAGTTTTACTACACGACGACCTGCTGGCAACGGGAGGAACTATGAAAGCAGCCTGCGAACTGGTGAAGAAACTGAAGCCTAAAAAGGTATATGTAAACTTCATTATCGAATTGAAAGACCTGAATGGCAAATCCGTATTCGGAGATGACGTAGAAGTAGAATCCGTATTGACTTTATAAACAAATTGCTTATATTTGCAGGGCGTAGAGAATCTACGCCCTTTTTTATTTCCCGCTATTTCATCTATAACGATTATGAATACAGAACCGGAAGCCAAAACGAATGAATATCTGAGAGGTATTGTAGCCAACCTGCCCGAAAAGCCGGGAGTCTATCAGTATCTGAACACAGAAGGGACTATTATATACGTTGGAAAGGCTAAAAACCTAAAAAAAAGGGTATATTCTTACTTCAGCAAAGAGCATGAACCCGGCAAGACACGAGTATTGGTCAGCAAGATTGCCGATATCCGTTACATCGTTGTTAACACCGAAGAAGATGCATTATTGCTGGAAAACAATCTGATCAAGAAATATAAGCCCCGCTACAATGTATTGCTGAAGGACGACAAGACCTACCCTTCCATCTGCGTGCAGAATGAATACTTTCCACGCATTTTCAGGACTCGAAAGATTATCAAAAACGGTTCTTCTTATTATGGTCCCTACAGCCACCTTCCTTCGATGTATGCGGTGCTCGACCTGATCAAGCATCTATACCCGTTGCGTACCTGCAATCTGAACCTTTCTCCGGAGAACATACGGGCGGGAAAGTTCAAGGTTTGTCTGGAGTATCACATCAAGAAGTGCGCCGGACCATGCGTTGGACTGCAATCGCACGAGGATTATCTGAAGAACATCGATGAAATCAAAGAGATTTTGAAAGGAAATACGCAGGATATTAGCCGTATGCTGGTAGAAAAGATGCAGGAACTGGCCAATGAAATGAAGTTTGAAGAGGCTCAGAAGATTAAGGAGAAGTATCTGCTGATAGAGAATTACCGGTCTAAATCGGAGGTAGTAAGTTCTGTCCTGCACAATATCGACGTCTTTTCCATCGAAGAAGACGATTCAAATTCGGCTTTCGTCAACTATCTGCACATCACCAATGGCGCCATCAATCAGGCATTCACCTTTGAGTACAAGAAGAAGCTAAATGAATCGAAAGAAGAGTTACTGACGCTAGGCATTATTGAAATGCGGGAGCGCTACAAGAGCCATTCACGGGAGATTATTGTTCCTTTCGAACTTGATCTGGAGTTGAATAATGTCGTTTTCACCGTTCCTCAAAGGGGAGATAAGAAAAAACTGCTCGATCTTTCTATCCTAAATGTGAAGCAATATAAGGCCGACCGATTGAAACAAGCCGAGAAACTGAACCCGGAGCAGCGCAGTATGCGTCTGCTGAAAGAAATACAAAACGAACTGCATTTAGACAAGCCACCTTTGCAGATTGAATGTTTCGATAACTCGAATATACAAGGATCGGATGCCGTAGCTGCCTGCGTAGTATTCAAAAAGGCGAAACCATCGAAGAAAGATTACCGTAAATACAATATTAAGACGGTCGTGGGACCGGATGATTACGCTTCCATGAAAGAGGTGGTCAGACGACGTTATCAGCGCGCCATTGAAGAAAATTCTCCCCTTCCCGACCTGATTATTACCGATGGTGGTAAAGGACAAATGGAAGTCGTCAGAGAAGTAATCGAGGATGAACTGCATCTGAATATTCCGATTGCCGGTTTGGCTAAGGATAATAAGCATCGCACGTCAGAGCTACTTTTCGGGTTTCCCGCACAGACGATTGGGATCAAACAACAAAGTTCTTTATTCCGTCTGCTGACGCAGATTCAGGATGAAGTACACCGTTTTGCGATTACTTTCCACCGCGACAAGCGCAGCAAGCGACAGGTCGCATCGGCTCTGGATAGCATTAAAGGGATTGGAGAAAAGACAAAAACAGCCCTATTGAAGGAGTTTAAAAGCGTAAAACGAATCAAAGAGGCATCCCTTGAAGAAATCGCAAAGGTCATAGGAGAAGTGAAGGCTCAGACTGTAAAAAAAGGGTTAAGCAACGAATAGGCTCACTTCTATGTGGCTATACGCTAAATTGTTAGTCCATATAAATCAAGTATCAGTATCATATGGGGCAAGCGTTAGTTTCCTCGGAGGAAACGCCAGTTCCCTTTAAAAGGAACGGTCGTTTCCATTAAAAGGAACGGCCGTTCCCTCGCCGGGAAACGACAGTTTCCATTAAAAGAAATCATAGGAAACTATATACCATTGATTTCTAACCACATAGAGTACTACCGGTAATGTTATAGAGTTTATGTTCATGTCTATACGGTTCTAAGGCAAACTCAATCAAGTTATGAGGCAAATACATCTGTCGTCCTAATAGATATGCTTCCGCACAACAGACAGACACGCTTCCGAATGACAGCTACGGTTAATACTTAATACCTAATACTTATCTCCTATAATATTTCCTTCCAATCCATCGTTTTTTCTTCTTAATTTCGTAAATTTGCCTTTCGTAACATTCAATAGAATAGAGAAAATATCAATGAGAATAGTTGTACAACGAGTAAGCCACGCATCAGTAACCATCGAAGGACAGTGCAAGTCTTCCATTGGAAAAGGGATGCTGATATTAGTCGGCATTGAAGAATCCGACGGACAGGAAGATATAGACTGGCTCTGCAAAAAGATAGTAAATCTGCGTATTTTTGACGATGAAAACGGAGTAATGAACAAGTCGATCCTGGAAGATGGAGGTGAAATTCTAGTCATCAGCCAGTTCACGTTGCATGCTTCTACCAAGAAGGGCAACCGTCCGTCATACATCAAAGCCGCCAAGCCGGAGATATCTGTCCCACTCTACGAACGGTTCTGCAAAGACCTGAGCAGGGCGCTAGGAAAAGAAATCGGCACAGGAACTTTCGGAGCGGACATGAAAGTTGAACTTTTAAATGACGGTCCTGTTACTATATGTATGGACACCAAAAATAAAGAGTAAAACCTTGATGAAAAAGCCGGTAAAGCTCTTCGAAGAGTGATAAACAGGCTCTAAACATCAAACTAATCATCATAAACCAACAGCAATTATGACCCTGGAAGAAGCTCAAAAAGAAGTAGACAAATGGATAAAGACATACGGTGTCCGCTACTTCAGCGAATTGACAAATATGGCCGTACTGACTGAAGAAGTCGGAGAATTGGCCCGTGTCATGGCCCGCAAATACGGCGACCAGTCTTTCAAAGAAGGCGAGAAAGACAACCTTGACGAAGAAATAGCAGACATCTTATGGGTGCTCCTGTGTATCGCCAACCAGACAGGCGTAGACATCACCAAAGCCTTCAGGGAAAGCCTGGAAAAGAAAACGAAACGAGATAATAAAAGACATATCAATAACCCAAAACTGAACGATCATGGAAGAGAATAGCTCACAATCCAACAAGTATGATGCCGCATTGGCAAAGTATAACACCAATCTGAGCGATGCAGACATACAGGCTCGGGTGGCTGACCTGATTGAAAAGAAAGTGCCGGAAAACAATACGGAAGAAGTCAAGAAACTCCTGTTCAACTGCATCGACCTGACCACGCTGAACAGCACAGACAGCGATGAAAGCGTGATGCATTTCACCGAAAAAGTGAATGAGTTCGACAATGAGTTCCCCGATATGAAGAACGTCGCTGCCATCTGCGTATACCCCAATTTCGCGGATATTGTAAAGAATACACTGCAAGTAGATGGCATCAATATCGCTTGTGTTTCGGGCGGATTCCCTTCTTCTCAGACTTTCATCGAAGTGAAAGTAGCGGAAACGGCACTGGCTATCGCTGACGGTGCGGACGAAATAGATATTGTTATCTCTATCGGTAAATTCCTGAGCGGTGACTACGAAACAATGTGCGAAGAAATTCAGGAATTAAAAGAAGTCTGCAAGGAACGCCACCTCAAGGTAATCCTCGAAACAGGTGCTTTGAAAACCGCCTCCAACATCAAGAAAGCCTCTATCCTATCCATGTATTCGGGTGCAGATTTCATCAAGACATCGACCGGAAAGCAACAGCCTGCCGCTACCCCGGAAGCCGCTTATGTGATGTGCGAAGCTATCAAGGAGTACTATCAAAAAACAAACAACAAGATCGGCTTCAAACCGGCAGGAGGCATCAACACCGTCCATGATGCAATCATTTATTACACTATTGTGAAAGAAATATTAGGCGAAGAATGGCTGAACAACCGATTGTTCCGTCTGGGTACCAGTCGTTTGGCCAATTTGCTTCTCTCCGATATCAAGGGCGAAGAGATCAAATTCTTCTAAGGAATTACATTAGCAATCAAGTATGCCGTACCGCGCTTCACCTTCCGTTCCTATGGAAGGAAGCGCGGTATTTTTTATATAATAAAAACTAAAGATACTTATGGACAAAACCATTATTTTTGTTATATTTGTGGTAGTCTGAGGATATAAAATTGACTATCAACAGTTTTTGAAGACTCTCGCATGAAACGGGCAGTAGATAAGTAAGTATAAAGTGCTTAGATACACTTAGTTTTTCATGCTTTCAAATAACTCTGTTATCTGTTTGCAAAGATAGGATTTATATATTAATTAGCAAAGGATTGAAATGGTTTCTTTCAGCTACAAATAAACACAAAAGGCTTTCCCTATTTTCGGAAAGCCTTTTGTGTTTATGACATCATTAAAAATTACTTCTTTACCCTTTTCTGGGAATAACATTTAGTTCCGTCTGGTGAAAGGAAGAAGTCGAATGTTTCTGTTGCCCTTTTATTCGTTATAGGCTCATCGACGGAATAAGTACAGCGAATGACAATCTTCAAAATATCACTTGCATCCCTGTTCTCGTATTTTACAAGTTCTTCCGGAACACTTTCTTTAAGGGCATTAATCCGTTCATTTGTTTTATCAATGCTGGACTGATAAGAACTTATCATTGTTTGTGACGGTCTGCGAGCAGCTTTCGCCTTTTCAATGTTTTCGGTAAATGCACTAAGCGTTTTTTCAAGCGATGCCATCTGTTTGTCCCTCTCTGTATTAAAATTATCCGTGATTATTTTAACACTATCGGCGACAGTTACGCTATGTAACTCTTCAAGTTCTTCCGCTTTAAATTTCATGTCCAATTTCGTACCTCTGCTGTCCGTTTGCACGAAATCGGCAATCGCTTTTTCATATTTACTCGTTGTACCTTCACAGGAGAACAAAAATACGAACAATGGCAATAATAGAATCCTTTTCATATTCCTTATGTATTAATTGGTTGGATCATCATCTTTCTTTTTCTTTCCTCCGGGCTTTGTGTCATCCATCCGTTTGCGTATTTCATCCCGTAAACGGTCGAGGAATGGTGTAGGCTGATTGCGGATACGCATATCGTAAAAGTTGCGGGCTATATTGTTGCCCAGATCAACGTTGAAAACACTCTCAAAATAAGCTGCAATCTGTATTAGAGGGATCTTACCATTGTTGAAGCAGCCTTCTGTATCCAATGCGTAAATCAGTTCAATGAGGTCGGTCTTGCTACCCGTCCAGGTCAGCTTGACTTTAGGAAAAGAGGTATTACCGGCCTTCTGTATATAATTATCCAGCAACTCCAATTCTGATAGTAGATACGCCTGTAACATATCATTAGCCATAATTTTAGCTACCTTGAAATCCGCATTGGTTGAAAATAGCGGATCACGTTCATAATAAAATGTTTCGAGATATTGCTCTGTGTCGGGCTGGCCACGAACGAAATATGCAGCATCGAGGTGTATAGCTCCTGAACGGTAATAACGGTAAAAATCGAGTATTTTGTCGTTGAAATCCTGAATAACGTCCAGTTTCTTTTTCAGGTATTCCTTTTGTGCCTCCACACTGGCAACAGGGCGGTGCATTTCGATATTATATACTTTCCGGTAATAGATCAAGTGGCAAAATATTTTTGGTTTTACCTCTTTGAAAAATAGTATTTCTTCGTCCTCGTCCTGAAACTGGTATGTTATGATAAATTCCTTCAACTGGTCAAAAGCATTTCCCAGAACACGAGAAGCATCAAGAGATTTTTTCAAGATATTTTTATCCTCAGCTTCGATCTTGTTGATCTTATGCCTGATCTCCTTTTGTAGTTTTTCGACAAAATTTATCATAACAATGAATTTAAGTTCTCAATATTTTCATGGATATTTCATACACCATTTTTTATTCTTTTACTTTTGTTGTCCCATTGATTTTATTCAGAATTAGACTCATCTGGCTTGAATAATCTTTCCTCCATTTATAAAGTCTGGAATAAGGAATACTTAATTCACGGGAAACTTTCAGTATGTTATTCTCCTTATAGGTTAAAAATACCGCATACTTCTTAAAATTTTCGTTATATTGATTTTCTGCATACCTCATAAATTGGGATGTTATTTTTAGTGTTGTCCGGTGATTATTTCATATTCAGTAAGTTTAATCGTATAATTACATCGCGCTGTACTTAGTTGATTACAACTTTGTTGATATATAACTTGTGCATCCAACAGGTCATTCATAGATACTGTTCCTGCACGATAAAAATCTTTGTTCAGCCGCAAATTCTCGGTTGACGATTCGATGGATTTTTCTGCAAGCTGGATTTGATTGTACAATTCAACCAGTTCATTCCAAACCGTATTTATCTCTACAACCATTAATTCTGTCGCATTTTGTCGGTCATTTTCCGCTTGCTGTGCTTTAAAGTTCTGCCTTTTTCGTGCATGACTTTTCCCCCACCAGTCGGATATCGGAATTGAAACGGTCGCATATATCATACCTGTATTGTTACTTTTCCCCAACAAGTCATGGTGTATGTAGCCCGCACCAACGGCCACAGAAGGCAAACGTTCTGCTCCTGCCATTTTTGTCATTAAATGAGAAGCATCCACATTGAAGTTCAACAGCTCTATTTCTTTTCGCTGTTGTACGGCGTAATATGGGTCTATATAGTATGAATGTGGTGAATTGGACACAGATACATTTTCAATATGAATATTAAAGCTGTCGTCTTCAATACCGATATGCTGTATTAATAATAATTTAACAATTTGAATATTATTATTGATCGTTAGTTTGTTACTCTCTATTTCCTGCATTTGCAATTCAATACGCAATAGGTCGTTGCGATTCGTCAATCCAGCCTGTACGGAAACATTCACATCCTTATGTATGTTGGCTAATAAAGAGTCCATAACGACAAGCGTTTTCATCTGTTCGTCAAGTTGTATGAGTTGATAGTAATACTTGCGGGTTGTAAGTATTACCTCATCATAACTTAACTGTAATTGTACATTTGCAACATCTTCGCCTATTCTTGCCAACTTGTTCCCCATTACAATACGTCCTCCTGCAAATACGGGTTGCGTTGCTGTAACAGTGCCTACAATGCCGTTATCAAAAACTGAGACCGGAATAACCGAAGGAATGATAGGCATTACCGAACTTATATCAGCCGGAATATTTATTTCTGTACGCATTAATCCTTTATTGGTGTTAAACCAGCCTCCGGTTGCACTTACCTGAGGAAAATAAGCAGTAAAGGCTTCCTTTCTTGTTTGTGATGCCGCACTGACTTCAATGTTGGCATTCTTGATCTTATGGCTGTTCTCCAAAGCCAACTGTTCGCATTCTCCTAAAGTATATTGCTTTTGTGCGAATCCCACAACAGGCAAGGAAATCAGTAGGACTATTAATATCATTGAATGTTTCATATTGTTGCTTGCTTTTTAGTTTTTACTTTACTGAATATTTTCCAATACATAACAGGCAGGACTGTTACAACCATAATCAATGCAACGAGACTTCCGAAGAAGATGACAATTCCCATTGGCGTCCACAAGGCACTCTTACTTAAAATCATCGGAATAATGCCCAGCGCCGTTGTCATTGTGGTTAAAAATATCGGAACCATTCGTCGTTTCCCGGCATCAAAGGCTGCTTCTTTGGGAGATGCCTGGTGATGGACACGTGCATTTTCCGCATGGTCAAACATGATAATCGCATTACGCATAATAATTCCCATGAGGCTGATGATTCCAAGTACACAGGTAAGGCCAAAGACCGTATTTGTACAGGCAAGGCCAAACCAAGTTCCGGGCAGACAGAATACAATTGAAATAAGGGCTGCTGCGGCAACGTCTACCCGTTTAAAGCTGAAAACGAGGAAAATGAATATCAGAAAAACCGCAACGGCTATTACCCGAATGATAAGGGGGATGATCTCGCCGTCGCTTTCCGACATTCCTCCGTACTCGAATGATACTGATTCGGGCATATCGGGGACAATCTGCTCATCCATTATTTTGCATATCTCCCTGAATGCAAGCGACTCGCTCGCGCCCCTTTCGATATTGGCCATAACGGTCAGTGTCCGCACTCCGTTCCTGCGGACTATCTGTCCATCGTCCCATGTCGGCTCGAATTCCGCAATCTGTCTGAGTGGAACTTTCACGCCGGGGATTCCAGTGGAAACATACTGGTCGCCGAGATCGTTAAATGTTTTGTCATGTCCCGCTTCATTCAGGTGCAACACCAGCGGCAGACCGTAATCGCCCTCCCAGACCGTGGTTACGGGCACGCCACCGAAGGAGGCCGCAATTTCGGATTGCAGTAACATACGCGATATTCCTAAACGGGAAGCCTCCACCGTGTTGGGATTTACCTCAATACCAGCCAAGGCCTGTTCGGAATCGGTACGCACCCAAACCAAACCATTTACCTTATTCAGTTCGTCAACCAGTTTGTCGGCACACATTCTAAGGTCATTCGGATCGCTCCCGTAAAACCGCACCTCGAATGGAACCTGCGCCATTTGGTAATCCAACTGTTTGAATTTCACATAGGCGTTCGGGAAATAATCTTCATACCGACTGCTGTATTCATCCAGTATCCGGATCGTCGCTTTGGGCGAATCGGTGTTCACGATGAACTGCGCGAAATTTTTCCCTCCTAAATTGGGGGCATACGTCGTTTGAAATCGGGGCGAAGAAGTCCCGATGAATTGGGTGATGAACGTGACCCGTTCGTCTTGTATCAATATATTATAAACGCTGTCAGCCACCTCCGCCGTAGCTTCCAGCGAAGAGCCGGGTGGCAGAAAAATTTCCACCGCAAACTGATCTCTGTCGGCATACGGGAACATCCGTCTGTCACGCTGGAGCAGCAAAACCGTTGAAACGGCTACAATAATAATGGCGCTGCTTATTGTGATCCAAGGATGTCGGAACGTCCATTTTAAAACATTGGTGTAGAGTTTTTGGACAGGAGTTAATATGTCTATTCTCTTTCTCGCATTTTCTCCCTCTTTTTTCAGATTCCCTTTTTTGATGATCAGGTATTCGAGGAATGGAATATAGACCATTGCCAGCACGAAAGAGGTCATCATGGAGATCGTCATCGCCCACGGGAAATCCCGGACAAAATCTTTCCATATCCCTGTCAATATCAGCAGCAACGGAACGAAGATCATACAGATGCAAAGCGTTGCCAGAAAAATGGGAACAGCGTAGTTTTTGGCGCTCGCCACCGCCGCGTGCCACCGCGACACGCCCTGATCGAGGTATTCGATATATGAATCCACAACGACGATGGAGTTGTCCACGATCATACCCAGCACCACGATCAAAGCCGCCAACGTAACGGTATTGAGAGGGATTCCAAACAGGTACATGATTCCGATGGAGATAAATATGGCTATTGGAATCGTGGTAGAAATCACTACGGCATTACGGAACGGGAAGAAAATCATCAGTGTCAGAATGACCACTATAATAGCAATAACCAGATCGCGTAAAAAGGAAGAGACTGATTCCCCTACGACTTTGGGTTGGTCGGCAATGCGCGTCAATGAAACGTCATCGGGCATTTCAGCCTGAAACGCAGCAAGAACCCGATCCACGTCTTTACCGTACCGGACAATATTGTTCCCGTCGTGCATTTCCAACGAGAGAAGTATCGCCGTTTTCCCGCCGTTCTTTATATAACTTGCCGGAGCGGGATATTCCCTTTTTATCTCCGCAATATCCTTCAGCCGGATGATATTGCCGTTGGGATCGCTGTATATTATATGCTGCCCGACCTCAAGCTCGGAATCGAATATTGGCGCTACGTGTACAGGGAAATCTTGGCCGGGCGTTTCGAGCGTTCCCGAAACCGTTGTAAACCCTTGTGTGAAAAGATTACCCGCGATCATTTTGTAGTCTATACCGTAAGCGGCCATCCGTTTACTGTCGACATATATGCTTATCTGTTCTTTCTGAATCCCGTAACGCCGCAGATTGGAAATGGATTTGATCCGCCGCAACCGATTCTCCAAGTCGTCCAACAGGTTTTCCAATTCGCGGTATGAGCGCGTGTCGGATTCCATAGAGATAAGCAAGGCTGAAGTGTCTCCGAAATCATCATTCGCAATAACCGCTAATACGCCTGCCGGTAACGTAGCTTTGAAAGTTGTCAGACCATGTTTAATTTTAGACCAGACTTCATCTTTATTGGTTACGCTTTCTTCCAACTCTACCATTGCATATACAATTCCGTCGCGGGACATCGTATAGGTTTTTTCTCTGCGTACTTCTTTGTATGTGAATAAAAACTGTTCAAGGGGTTTGGCTAATTGTTCCTCGATTTGTACTGAGGTTGCCCCAGGGTACACGCCAACAATCACTCCCTGGCGTACAGTAAAAGTCGGAAATTCCTGTTTTGGTATTTTTACTAATGCAAAAATGCCAAAAACACATAATACAAACACAATAAACAACATCAGTTTATTATGACGCATGGAGCCTTCTATAATTCCGAGTTTTTGTTTCATCTCACATTCACTTTTGATCCGGTTACTACTTTCTGAAATCCATCGGAAATTATTTCTTCTTCATTTTGAAGCCCTCGTGTTACAATAACTCCATCTGCCGTCAGGCTTCCGGTTTCTATCGTTCGCTTAGTTACAATATTGTTTGATACCACCCATACGTATTTGCTCCCATCGTTAGCGGTCTGAACGCATTTATTAGGAATGCTTATGGCGTTATCATCGTTTGTTTGCAAGTTCACGCGGCCAACCATACCAGGCAATAATTCTTTTGCCGGATTATTTACTTCGCAGCGTACCTCATACGTATGGGATAAAGGATGTGCCTTCACTCCTTTTTCCCGGATATATCCCATAAATTGTTTTCCGGCGAGGGCAGGAAAAATAATATCTACCGTATCATTTAATTGTACGATTGATATTTCAGTTTCAGGAACAGGAATTTTCACTAAAACCTTATTCACTTTCAGCAAAGTAAATACAGCTTGATTGGGTAATATATTTTCTCCCGGTTCAGCGTGTTTTGTACCAATGATTCCGTCGAAAGGCGTTATAAGCCGGGCATCTTCCAGATTTTTGCGAGCAATGGCCTCCATAGACCGGGCTTGTTCCAGTTTTGTCTGCACTTCAACATATTGCACTTCAGGTAAACTTCCATTATCGTGTAGCAACTGTAAACGTTGCATTCCGTCTTCGGCCTGTTTCAAAGTAGATAAAGCAGCATCGTATATGCTTTTTAGACTCTGAGAGTTCATTTCAGCTAAAACTGTACCCTTCGATACAAATTGACCCTCCCTTCCCTGAATCATCTGGATGTTTCCTTGCATCGGAAAACTTAACGAGACAGCAAGTTCTTCTTCTACTGTACCGACATACTCTCTTTTATTGGCGAATATGTTTTCTTTTACCTTAACAGTTCTTACCGTTACTGTTTTTTCACTATCCACATTTTCATTGCTGCGATTACAGCCATTCATCATCAACAGTCCTAACAAACAGAAAATGAGTGGAATGCTTTTAATTTTATTCATAATACCTATTTATTTGATTTTTTATGCAAAGTAAGAACAGAACAGTAACGTGTAAAAGCGCAATAGCACTGTGAAATTGTGCATATAGTCGAAAATGAGAAAAATATCTTGCAGAATATCCTCGGATATTTGTACTTTTACGTGAAAAATAAATCTATAAGGATTATGTTGGAGCAATATAGCATATCAATAGAACAACTGGTAAATCACTACAACATCGGTATAGGTCTTGATAAAAACGTCCTTATAACCTCCCAGATAGTGAGTACTGCTAGGCTATTGGATTTCCCTTGTCGTGTAAATGCCTTCGTTATGGGAATTTGTCAAAAAGGTGAATTAAGTATTACGGTGAATTTTAAAGAGTGGAAAATCAACAAGAATACCTGCTTCTTTTCTATTCCTGAAAATATAATCCGGATAGAAAAGATCAGTGATGATTTTGAAGGATATGTTATTGTCGTTTCAGAAGAGTATATTAAAGATATTAATTTGGATATGACAAAGATACTGTCTTACTATATGTCTATTCGCATCAATCCCCATTTCTATATAGACGAAGAAGACGCCACAAGTGTGGTCTGTTTTTTTGATATGGCTGAAAGGGCGCTGAAAGATAAAAATATCCAATGGAAAGATGAGATAGTAAAAGGCGTTATATCTGTTCTTATTTATAAGGTTTTTGGCATAATGGAGCAATATGAGCAAAAGATAGAAAAACCAAAAACCAAAAGCAAAGAGTATTATTTCTTGAAATTTCTCGAATTATGCTCCAAACAGTATCATAAACATCATGACATAGGTTATTATGCGGATTTGATATGCCTAACTCCAAAATATCTTTCAACTGTTGTGAAAGATGTCAGTGGGTTGAGTGCTGCTGAATGGATTGAAGAATATATTATTAACGATGCGAAAAACCAGTTGAAATTTTCGGAGAAAAACGTGCAACAAATAAGTGATTCCCTGAATTTTTCAACTCAATCTCTTTTTGGACGTTATTTCAAACAACGGGTAGGGATATCACCAAGCCAATACAGGGAAGGTTATACTTCACTCAAAACCACAGAAAAATTAATCTGATCTAATACCCAATTGGGTGTTTTTGCTATTACAATACCGAATAACCGGATTAAAGACAGTTTTACCCACTTCTGAATTTCCAGCCGAAAAGAGAACATACGTGCCAGCGAGGTAATATCTTATATATATGTTAATTACAAGGGTGTTAAGAAATAGAATACCCAATCTCCTATCACAATTCTGTGTAGAAAAACATCTTTTTCAAATGCAGTAAAAGCCCTATAATCAGCACATAAGAAAATAATCTAAAAATAGTGTACTAAACTTGTGAATACACGTAATTTATCCTGCCGACCTTTGCAAAGTATCAATAAAACAAAGGATTATGGGAATAGTAATTATGAGATCGGGCGATTTTCAGGCACTCATGGACAGGATAGAGGCCATAGAGAAATATATCAATAAGACGGAGCCAAAGACACCTCCTTTACAGGAAATCTGGCTGGATAACGAGGTTGTTTGTTCTTACCTGAAAATCAGTAAGCGTACCCTTCAACGTTATCGTAGTAATGGAGTGATTACCTATTCACTAATAGGTAAAAAAACGTATTACACTATTTCGGAGATAAAGCGACTATTGGAAGAAAAACGCATCCAACGCAATGTGGGTTCATTAGACGAACTGGCCGCCAAAGGATTGATGACTTTACCTAAAGACTAACCATGTATATAGATAAGGAACATTTCGACGGTTGGATGCGGCGTATCATGGAGCGTTTCGACAAGCTCGAAAAGATGCAATCGCCCGCAACTGTGCAAAGCAGGACACTACTTCCCGATGGCGATATGTTATTGGATAACTTCGACCTCTGCCAGATGTTGAACGTCAGCAAGCGCACGTTGCAACGCTACCGTTCTTCCGGCGAGTTGCCCTTTCAGATGATATACCACAAAACCTATTATAAGGAATCCGATGTTATACGGTTTATTGAAAAACATTTCAGTAGTTTTCGGAATATGAATAAGAAAGGGAATAAATAAACCTTGTTCAGCCTAAGAAGAAAAGCCGCCGGAAAATATATCTCCGACGGCTTTTCTTGCTTTACAGTTTAATTCCTTTGGATACAGGATTTTCAACTTTGGGCGGACTACTGCCGACTGCTCCAATAACGACACGCCCACCGGAGTTATCAGCTATCTCCCTGAGCCTTGCCGGAATGTAAGGCTGTCCGTTACCCGGTGAGGGTTGGCGGTTATCTTCCGATGATTGCTTTCTATCGGCTGCAATCTCATTTATCGGCAGCCCTTCGCTTTCTTCTATCGGTTTGAGGGAAAGCTGTATCTTCCGGTCTAACTCCTTAAATTCGTCCCGCAAAGCAGCCAATTCCGGCTCTTTGCGCCATGTGCCTTCAACCACTTCTTTGAGTGTCGGAATATCTTTCGACAGCTTCTCATTCTCCTTTTGGAATTTTTCAAGTGTCGGTTCGATAGTTCCGAGCGCACTCAAAAAATTCTGTGCGGCAAGACGTGGATCAGAGGCAAGATTACCGTAATTATACTGATACAGGTAATCTCCTTCGCCCCGAACGTAGAAACGGTTTTGCACAGCATCAAAGCCTTCTTTTTGAGAGGTTTCACTTTTAACAAGCAGGTCGAAACCGTACAGGCTGCCAATCTTATCAAACTCACTCCCGGTGCGGGCGGTATCGGCAATATGATTCAGGTGCTTGCCGATAAATTTAATATCGCCGCCCTGAACACCATCCAACTGAATCGGATTCTTATACGAGCCGTCCTCATTTAATTGCACCCGGCTTTTGAAGTTTTCCAAATCTCGACCGATGCGTTCAATCAAACCGCTGTTCTTCTCCACTTTTTGCAGAATATCATCCAACTTGTAACGGCTGGATGATTTACCCCGCACGAATGCCTGCCGTTCGCTTTCCAGTGTAGTGATTTTCTTTTCCAGACGGGCTTTCTCCAGTAATTCCGTATTGCCGGAAAGAATAGCCACATATTCGGAGAAGTTCATGCCTGTTTTCTCATCCATTGCACCCTCGTCAATGGTACGTGCGCCCATATTGTTGGTCTTTAGTTGCTGAATAAAAAGTTCTTTGTTATGGAGTAACCCGAATTTATAGGCATCCAGTGATTTTTCGACAGCATAGAGAACAACATCCACCTTATTATCGGCATAGTATTTGGCGACCTCGTTACCAGTGCGGATGCCCCGCCCGTCGCGTTGGGTCAGGTCAGAGGGTCGCCAGGGGCAATCGAGATGATGGATGGCAACGCACTTTTTTTGTGCATTTACGCCCGTTCCGAGCATTTCGGTAGAACCGAACATGACACGGATTCTGCCCTCTTTCATTTCCTCTATCATGCGCTTGCGCATACTTTCACTGCTGGCAGCTTCCTGAATAAAGCGTACCTCATGGGCAGGTATGCCGTGATCTTCGACCAATTTACGTTTTACTTCACTATATACGTTCCACTCCCCGGCTTTGTAAGTGCCGAGGTCGGAAAAGACGAATTGCGTACCCTTATGCTGATTGTACTTATAGTAGTAGTCTGCAATCATCCGGGCGCAATGGCTGGCTTTATTGTCCACATGGTCGCCGAAACGGGTCGGATCGACCATACGCATATCGAGCGACATTTTACGGGCGTAATCCGTAGCAATCAGCATCTTTGCCTTATCTTCCCTATCGGTCAGTTTACCACGATAGAGCAGTTCCCCGTCGCCTGTCTTTGCAAACTGAACCAAACGGTCGATAAATGCCGTTTGGTCGGGCGTGGGTGGTATGTTATGCAGTATCTCATTCTTCTCCGGCCGGTCGATGCCGATATCGGCGGCTGTACGAAAGTCGGTGATTTCGGAATAAAAGGCCGCCAGTTCCGGCACTTTGATAAAGTAGCGGAAACGCTCTTTCTGTACAATCTCGTTGGTTACCGAAAACTCGTAGTCAATGGATTTTTTAGCAAAAACGGCCGCCCACGCATCAAAAGTTTTAAGGTTCTGGCGTTCCATCTCCTGCGGACGCAGATACTTAAACAACAAGTACAACTCAGTAAGGGAGTTGGATATGGTTGTCCCTGAAAGGAATGTAGCGCCCAAATCACGCCCCGTTCGTTCCTGAATGGTGCGGATGGCAAAGAGCATATTCAGCGCACGTTGTGAGCCTTCGGGGTTCCCCAATCCCGCTACCCGGTCATGTCGGGTGTTGAATGTAAGGTTCTTAAACTTATGCGATTCGTCCACGTAGAGGTGGTCGATACCCATGTGCTTGAAATCGACCGTATCATCCTTGCGGTTTTCGATGGTGTGCATAACCGTTTGCAGTTTGGCTTCCAGATTAAGTTTGCGCCTTATGCAACCTTTGAGCATAGCGCGGGAAACCTCCTTGCCCTGGTCTTTGAGAACCTGTAAGTTTTCCTCCACGCTGTCGAGTTCGGTCTGCAATATCTCCCGTTGCAGTTCCGGCGATTGCGGTATCTTGGCAAACTGTTCGTGTGTCAGGATAACGGCATCCCAATCGTTGTTCTTTATCTCGCGGAAGATCCTCTCCCTGTTTTTGGGAGTAAAATCTTCTTTGCCGGGATAAAGTACACGGGCATTAGGATAGGCGGTACAAAAAGTCTTGGCAATCTCATGGATATTGGCTTTCAAGCCGGTAATCATGGGTTTGTTGGCTAATCCGAGCCGCTTTTTCTCCATTGCACCGCAACACATAATCAGGGTTTTACCGCCGCCAACCTCATGGTCGCAAATATTCCCGCCCAATAGCTTATCCATCCAGATTGCATCTTTCTGGCTCTTATACAGGTCTTGTATGCCCAATCCTCTCAGGTCAAGCCCCGGAAAGGTTTGGTGTGAGCCGTCATAGTTGGGGCGCACAAAACAGTTGAACATTCGGTTGTAACGATCAGCCAGCCTGTCCTTAAATTCCGGCGACTGGTCGCGCAGCCAATCGGAAAAGCCGTTACGCATCTCGTCTATCTTGGAGTTGGCGAGTTGTATGGCTTCGGGATCACGCACTTTGACCTCCTGCATTTTACCGTCAATCAGCTTGTTTACTTTCTTAGTGATGTCCGGCGAAGTGTTTTGCAGGGCGTGTTTCATCAGGTGTATGCCGTTAAATGTACGGCTCTGTGATTTCACTGCAAATTGGTCGGTTATTTTTACGTTCGTCCTGTCTGCCTTTACGCTGTACTCGTCGATGTTGGGTGCGAAGTTTATTGTAACATCCGCATCAAACAGGTGCGATGCGTATTTTTCGTATATCCCCTTTGGAATCCAGCGTTCACCGAAATTAAAATCAAGATTGTCGAACGCAATAGGTTTCGGGGTGGCTTCCCGAAGTGCCCGTAGAGAATCCGCTGCCGGAATGTGGTCGGGATTATCATTCAAAAAACGCTCCACCCGTTCCGCTTTCTCTATGACATTTTCGGCTATGTATTTATCGGCAATTTCATAGCCGTTAATTTCCGGGTTGAAATAGATACTGTCATGCAGTTCTTCCAGAATATTATCCTTTGTTCCTCCGGTAAGTCCCGCCATATATTCCAGATTTACCCCGGCGTATTTATTCAGGCTGGCGACCAATGCTTCACGGGCATCGGCAGCTTCGGTAATTTCATTGGGGTTGAACGCTACCGGATGATGAAAAATATCGGCTTTTTGAGCCACCCCGTCAATGTAGCGTTCCAGAGAAAGGATTTCCGTTCCCCGTGCATCCATTTTAATCAGATCGAGGTTCTTTTTCTCGTTCAGCCGACCGAAACGGTCTGTGAAATTATCGTACAGGCGGTTGAGCATTTCTCTCAGGGCAGGGTTGGCTTCCAGCCGTTCGGCTTCATTCTGATATAAATGATAATAAGTATCACGTATTTCGACGTAGATAGATGCTTTCTTTTCCAGTGTTTCGGTCAGTTCCAACGGGTGGAACATAGGCTGCAAGCCGTTCATGCCCCGCAGATAGCCGATACGGTTATGGTCGTCCGAGACGAGCGAACCCTCACGGTAATGCGGTAGTATTTCCGCTTTGAACGGGATAGGTTTCAGGTATTCTTCCCGTTCCTGCTCACGCCGTAATGCTTCCTGTTGTTCCGCTCTGCGGGCATCTTCGACCGGATAAACAAGCGGTGTATTATCCGATGATGTTTGTCCCGGCTGCTGTGTTTTCTGTCCCTGTTCTTTTTCCCGTGCAATACGTTCAAGGATCATCTCTTCACGCCAGTCGATAAAACGGTCTTCTTCCTGTTTCTTTTTAGGTTTGGCAGTCTTTTTCCGCTTGCGGGGACGGCTTTGATTGCGTTCTTCTTCGGAAAAACCGAACAGGTCATAAAGGGTTATCAGCGGTTCTTGTTGAATGTTTACTTTCGGAGCAGCCTCCGTAGTCGGCTTTGCGAGAATAGCGGGGTCGTCCATGTCAAAAAGTGTCCCGCTGAAATTGCCTGCCGGAGTAGTCTGTTGGTTTTGCTTCGGCTCCATAATCGCCTGAACGGGAGTTTCCGGGGCAGGCTCAATAATGCCGTAGTCTTCCGGTGTTGGCGGGTGTTCTTCCATAAAGCGGCGATCACTTTCATCAGCCCATGCCCCGAACTCCGCAAGGTCTTCCGGCGTGGGTTCATCGGCAGAAATATCAGACGGAGATATATCCATAGAAGGCTCCATCTCTGCTATCGGTGTCAATTGACTTCGTCTTCTTCCTTCTTGCAGGGCATAGTCAAGCGAGCTTGCCTCTGCTCCTGCTACGGGCGTCAGTTCTCCGGTAGTTGTATCAAGATTGTACCCTTCCGCCTGTGCTTTTGCGATAGCATCCTGTTCTTCTGTCGGGATAACCATTTGGGGCTTATTCTGCTCAAAGTGTTCCTCAACGGCTTCCCAGAACGGATCAAGGTCATCCGTCTGCCAAAGAGGATTAAGGTCATTTGGCAGTCGTTCCCCCTCCTGTGGTCTTTGCTGGTGCGAGGTGGAAACGTCGGCTTCCACTTTGTTTGAAGCACCTGCAATGTCCACTGTTGTATGTTGCTCCGGTTTAACTTGCGGAGCAGCTACGTTTCTTTCTTGCGTTTGCTCCACACGCTGGGGAGCAAAAGAGAGGTAGCGTTCAAGGTCGAGGTGTTTGGAAAAGTCCTCGCCCAGCATCCGGCGCAAGTCTTCGGCAATACCCGTTTCGCCACCGGAATGGGTAAATTCCATTGCGGGTTTGCCGTAAGGGTCTGTTCCGACTTTGGCATCGGTTTGGATTACCCGGTCTAACTGCCTAAACAGGTTATTTATGGAAATACCGTTTGACAGTTTGCGGGATTCGATAAAATCCGTCTGTCGCTCGGTTAGGGGATATTCGCCCGATGGTCGTTTCTGCAATACAATAAGGTCGCTGCCGACTTCCGTTCCGGCATAGTCTGTAAATAGGTTGTTTGGCAACCGTATAGCGGAAACCACATCGCACCTGTCAGCAAGCCACTCACGGACGGGACGATTTTGTTCGGAGTTGAGAACACCTTGCGAAGTGATAAAAGCGATTATACCGCCATCACGGACGGTATCAACCGATTTCATAAAGAAATAGTTGTGCAGTGTCCGTGTACCCTGCCGACGGGCCGGGTCGGTACTTGTTGAGAAAGACGGGTCGAAAAGGGCAACATCCCCGAAAGGGATATTACTGGCCGCCACATCGTAATAGCCGGAATACTTCGGCTCGATGGTTTCATATCCCTGTACCCTTATATTATCTTCCGGGCGCAGGTGTTTAAGTATCATACCCGTCATCGGGTCTTTTTCAAAACAGGTTATTTCTGCATCGGGAGCGGATTTCCTAAGACTGTCGGCAAATACGCCTGCTCCGGCGCTGGGGTCTATTACCCGTAAGGGCGTTACGCCGCTTTGCGTTAACGATGCAATCAGGGTGTCGGCAATGACGGGCGGAGTATAAAAAGCGGATAGAATGGAATCTTTGATGCCATTCAAATACTGCTTATACTCTTTTTCGTTGGCGGTGTTCTCTTTGAGGACGGTATGCAGTTCTTCGATAAAAGGGGTTAAGGGGGTGGTTTTCCCGCCGTCCTTCGGCAGCGGGTCTATCACTTCCTTAATCGCTCCGAAACCGCTGTATGCCTGCAATACTTCTTTTTCCTCCGGGGTGGCTTCCCGCTTTTCCCGGTCGAGCGTAAAGGCTGCCTTTATCGCGTCGATATTCTGGCGAAGGTGCGCCGATTTATTAAACCGTGCCATCTTCCAGAAGTATTTGAATGGTTCCTACGAGTTCCGTGTATAAGAGGTCGTATGCAGGAGTGTCGGCAAAATCATCTATTAAGGTGTATTTTGCCAGCACGTTACCGCATAGCGGTAAGACCTGCAGGGCGACCTTGCGGGCGGTGTCTTCGGGGATTTCCACCGGAAACTCGTCCCAAAGTATATTTACAAGGGTATTATAAGCGGAAAAATGCAAATCCCGGTATAGTTCGGCGTTTGCCAGTTCTTCGGCTTCGATATGGGTAAGGCCGCTTTGGATTGCCTCGCTGTAAACCTCTGCTGCGAGGTCGGCACGCTTTGTTATGAATGCCTTATCCCCGGTTTTGTCGGGATGACTGTCGCTGAGGTACGATAAGAGGGATAGGTTGTAATAGGATAGTTCGCCCCCAGGCGATGAATTATTCTTTGCCATAACATTGGAATTTTAGTGGTTGAAAATATGGAGAGGGGAAAAGCGAAAAGGCGCTCCGGATTCCCACCCGAAGCGCCCACCACTAAAATTCCTTTCAAAACATATCTTTAAAAAACATGCTATGATTAGAATCTTAGTGGCAAAGATAAGATTATTTCCGCTTTTTCCCTTTCCCTGCATTGCCCGGTTTGTTTTTCGGAAATTCAAAAACGGTCTTATATTCGCTGTCGAAAGCGATAATAGCATCGAAAGTTCCTCCGGCTTTTTTATTGAAGCCTTTTACCAATCCGGTTTTTCCTTTGCCGAAAAGGTCGGATAGCTGTGCATCCGTCAGGTCTTTTCCGGCAATGGAGCGGAATACCATCAGTCCGCAATCCTCATTCCGGCATTTGGCGACTTTAGGATAGAAAACCACCTGTCCGCTGCACTTAGGACATTTACATCCGGAGCGATTGCTCGCCCCCTCAATAGAGATAGAGAGCAGCTCCGTTGTAATCTGTGCGGCATATACTTCTATACCCTTGTGAAAAGTATTCGCATTCATCCCTTCCGAAGCGATTTTATTCAGTGCGCTTTCCCACTCGCCGGTCATCGAAACATCCGCAATCTTCTTATCCTTAACAGCCAGATACACGGTCAATCCTTTATTGGTGGGTACAAGTGATTTCTTTTCGCGTACAATATATTCACGGGAGAATAGTGTTTCGATAATGGCTGCACGGGTGGCAGGCGTTCCGATGCCCGATTCTTTGAGAGCTTCACGTTCGGTTTCGTCCTCAACCTCTTTGGAGCAGGTTTCCATTGCGGATAACAGGCTGCTCTCCGTATGCAATGGGCGGGGTTTGGTCTGTTTTTCCAATACGTCGCAACCTTTCACGGGCAGGATGTCGCCCTGAACGATGTCGGGCAGTACGGTGGCATCTTCCTCTTTTTCTTCTTCCTGTGCACCAAATACGCCACGCCATCCGGCAGAAAGAATAATACTTCCCCGTGCCGTGAAGGTTACTCCGCCACATTCAAGGGAAACAATCGTGTTTTCTTTCTTGCACTTTTTAGAAAATGCTTCCAACATACGTCCGGCAACCATTTCGTAAATGATGCGTTCATCGGGCGAAAGTTCGCCGGGCTTGTTTTCGGTAATGATGATTGCATGGTGGTCGGTAATCTTTTTATCGTCCACACTGCGGATATTAAGCGGGGCATTTTCCATTGAAGAAACGTAAGCGGAAAAGCGGGAATAGCTTTTCAGGCTGTCGAGTAGCTGCGGTATTTCATCGAATACATCGGTAGAGATATAACGGCTTCCGGTACGGGGATAGGACAGTACGGCTTTTTCATAAAGCGCTTGCGCTATCGTCAGGGTTTTATCTGCCGAAAAACCGTGTTTACTGTTGGCTTCTTTCTGCAAAGTGGTCAAATCATATAATAATGGTGGTTCCTGATTGGCCTCCTTGCGTTCCACACTTACCACATTTGCCGTACCGCCGGAATTTACAAGGGCGTACAATTCCTCCGCTTTTGTCCGGGTATCATACTTATCCAAAGACAGGGCTGAAAAAGAGGTGGCATCTTTGGCCGTATGCAGTTTGAGTTGGAAATAGGTCTGCGGTTTGAAATCTTTATTTTCCAGATAACGGCTGCATATCATCGCCAATGTAGGTGTTTGAACCCGTCCGAGAGAGAATACACCGCTTCCGGCGGCAATACTTAATGCCTGGCTGGCATTAATTCCCACGACGTAATCGGCATGACTACGGGCACGAGCGGAAAGGTACAGGTTATCGTAATCATTGCCCGGACGGAGATTTTGCAGTCCCTCACGAATGGCACGTTCGGTCAGACTGCTGATCCAAAGTCGGTCGAACGGCTTTTTACAATCAAGGTAATTGTATATAAAACGGAAGATAAGTTCTCCCTCGCGTCCGGCATCGGTCATAACGATAATCCGGTCTGCACGGGAAAATAACTCCTTAATTACCTTTAGCTGTTTCATTACGCCGGGATCATTCTTATACTCCTTGCCCTCTTTGACCTGTCGGGGTTGGAGGATAAACTCTTTGGGGAGTATCGGCAGATTTTCTGCCTTAAACCCTGTGAAACCGTAGGCTTCGGGCATGGCAAGTCCAACCAGATGGCCGAACGCCCACGTAACGGCATAACCGTTGCCTTCTAAATACCCGTCTTTCTTTGTTGTTGCTCCCACGATAGCGGCTATCTCACGCGCTACACTGGGTTTTTCTGCAATACATACTTTCATTGTTTTCTATTTTTAATGATTATGAATAAATGGATTAGGAAATTTTAGGGCTTCTTTTTGCTTTTGGTGCAGACTGCCGTTTTTGAGGATTTTGGCGCTGTTTATTTTCATCTTGCTTCTTTTGCTGGCCTTCGGTCGGTTTCTGCTGCCCCTGTTGAAGTGGCTTGTCCACTCTCTTGGTTGCTTCGTTGGTCTTACCCTCGGAATTGACGGCGACCTGTGTTTTGCTCTCGGCGGCGGGTTTTACTGTTGCACCCTGCTTCTTGGCGTAGTCGGGATTATATCTGAAAAAGTCCAGTTTACCTTTTTCGTAGTTCGGTTTAACCCACGCATTGAAAGGCTGATCCTGCCCGTCTTTCATCATGGCTTTTACATAGGAGGCTTTGCCCGCCTCCAATGATTTAATCTGCTTTTCATCAAGCTCAACCCCCAATAGTTTTTTAGGGATAAAAATTTCTTTTTTGTCCTCGCCCTGTGAAACTTCCTTTTTTGTTTCCTGACCTTCCGCTTTTTTCTGCTGGCGGATTTCTTTATTCTCCTGGGCATAGCGGTTACGGTCTAAACCGTCATAGGTAAAATCGAATTTCTTGTCCGAAGCATTGACCTGAACATATCCGTCGAATTTTGTTCCACTGCGGGAAGTCATGCCCTCGACTAACACTTTCCGTCCTGCGGCAAAGTCCAGCTTCTGCCCTTCGGTAAGTTCGACACCTTTGATTTTGTCAATCGGGCCGATCCGACTGACGGGTAGCGCTTCCAATCCGTTTGTCATTTTGTCGAGGGTTACATAACAAGGTTCTTTTTTGCCGGGGGCAAGTTCCAGTTCGATTACTTTTCCGGCATTGCCCGTTGCCAGTAGATTGGCTTTTGCTTCATCATCGAGCTTTGTCCCATGCAGGGGTGCATCCAGATTCGGTTTTTCCTGATGGTAATGCGGAATGGCTTTGATTGAGCCGTCCGGTTGTTCTTCCAGCGAGATACGCCCTTTTGTAGGGACGCGTATACCGCCCGGCTCCATTTCGGGATTCATTTCAACCATCTTGTTGGACTTATGGCCGTAGGACATCGCTTTCAGGTGCGGCTCTACATCTTCCCATTTAATCCCTTTACGTTCCAAATCAGCACGGTCAATCTTATTCACGTCCATCGGTTGGAAAGTCGATTGGGAAGTGGTATCGCCGCCGCCTTGTTGTACTTTGGGGTTTTGCCCCTGCCGGGCTGCCAGTTCGGCAGCCGGATCGACACGGTACTTTTCCAGTTCTTCGGGCGGAAAGTTCATCTTGACGAGCTTGTTAAAAACGCTCTCGGTCATGATAAAGACCTTGTTGATGGGATTGGATAACCCTGAATGTGCCGGATTATCCGCCTGCTCCATCATCTTTTTGAAAAAGGCTTCAATGAAAGAATCGTTTGTGTTCACATTGAGTAGGGAAGCCAGATTTGCTTTAGTGGGTTCGACGGTCTGAATATTTCCGTCCTTATCCACATCGGTAACGGCTTTCAGTTGGCCGCTGCTTGCATCTTGAACGAGCATTACTTTTTTGGCATCGTTCTTTAATTTTTCGTCCATATTTACGAATATTTTTTAGTTAGCACCAATATCAGTGCATAGGCGAAATTAGATGTAACCTATTGACTGGCAAAGGGGTATTGAGCCTGCGGAGGCTTCCGGCAAACAACTGGCTACTTGTGGCAGCAAAGTCCTACCGGCGGAGAAAATTGAGTGGGTAGTTTTTCCCCTTATCCGGCAATATTGCCTACCTTTGTGCCGAGATATTTTTAAGCTATGGTTGAGCAATTTTATTCTATAAAGCATTTGTCCACAGAACAGTTAAGGGAACTGTTTTTATCTTACCGCAACCGGGGTTGGGTGGATTATGATTATTACAAGTTGATGCCCGAAGGGGTTACTCCGCCGGAGTTGTCGGACGAGGAAATAATGTTCAATATGGACGGGAGCAATCCGCACAATTATTTTGTGTTCATGCAGGGTATGGAAGATGAAAAAGACGGGATAATGATAGGTTTTGGATTGACGGATTACCCGTCATTCGGGGCGTTCCTGCATCTGGATGAGAGCTTGTTGGATGAGGTAGTGGCGAAATACAGATTGAAACCGACTAATGTGGGAGTGGGTTATTCATTTCCGGGTAAATATCTGAGCTAATACTATACACGTATGACAGATGAAAAACAATAAGAAAATGGGAAAAGTAATATTATACATAGCAACTACTTTGGATGGGAAAATTGCTCGCAATAATGGTAGCTTAGATTGGCTTTATGCACTTCCAAATCCGAATCAGATAGACCACGGATATGCTAAATTTATTGATAGCATTGGGACGACAATTATGGGCAGAAAAACTTATGATGAGATTATTAGTTTCGGTGTAGATTGGCCATATAAAGAAATGAAATCATATGTTGCCACGAATAATGAAAGTTTCAGCCCAGAAACACCTAACACTTGGATAATTTCTTCAAGCGTAACAGGACTAACACAAAATCTAAGAGAGAGTTCGGAAAAAGACATTTGGCTTATAGGTGGCGGACAGTTAATTACACACTTCCTTAATAATGACTTGTTAGACAGAATGATTTTAACTATTATTCCAACAATATTAGGTAATGGTATTTCATTATTTCCGAATCAACCCAAAGAAACAAATTGGGTACTTTCAGATGTCGAGCAATTTGAAACAGGAGTTACAAACTTAACCTATGATAAAAAATAGATATGCTGCAATTTACCCCCACGACACTACACTTATTAGCTTCATGGCGAAACACATATTTGGATTCGTTGCCTTACGCACAGGATATGCACTCCGAGTCAATGATAAGTTGGATGCCTGGTATTACTTGTTATCTGATAAGTAGCAGCGATAAACCGGTCGGATACATTATACTTAATGGCAGCAATGAATTGGTCGAGTTTTTCCTCGACAAAAATATCCTAATTCAAAAAGAGCAGGTCTTTTCAGAGATAATCGAAAAGTTTAAGATAAAGAACGTTTATTGCAAATCATTCGATCAGGTATTACTTTCCTGTTGCCACAGGTTTTCAGATTCGAGTAAAATGGTCGGATATCTCTTTCAGGATTACAATATCCCGTGCAACATTGCTTTAGACGATACAATTGCAGTTCGCTTAGCTACCATGAAAGATGTACCGTTTCTCAACAGCTTTGAAAATGAAATGCTTGATGATGGAGAAGAAATCGACCCTTATATCCAGAATAACAGCGTCTATATGTTCATGAAAGGAGATGAATTGGTTGGCTGCGGATATCTGTTTAATATAATTCCCGGACGGATACATTGGGATGTCGGAATGTGGGTGAACCAAGTATTTCGCAGAAAAGGATATGGTACTCAAATTATATCCTATTTGATGAAATATTGTTTTGACAATGGTTTTGTTCCGACAGCCGGTTGTGCCGAAGATAATGCGGCATCACGCCTTACGCTGGAAAAATGCGGATTCGTAAGCAGGCTTTGCCTGATTAATTTTCAGTTGTGATTAGATATTTTGCGAGCTTATAAATTAACCGAAAAATAGATGGAAACATACATTTCGATACTAAGGGGAATTAACGTCAGCGGACAAAAACTGATAAAAATGGATGCTTTGAAAAAAGCATACGAAGACTTAGGTTTCAAAAATGTTCATACATATATTCAAAGCGGAAACGTAATTTTTCAAACCGAAGAAAAAGAACTGGAACAGAAAATATCAGGGCAGATACAAAAACAGTTTGGCTTTGAAGTTCCTGTAATCATACTAACTATTGATGACCTGAAACAAATCATTGGAAATAATCCATATAAAGAGGATGATACAAAGGACATCTGTTATTTATACGTCACCATATTATCTTCAGGATCAGTAAACCCGGATACCGAGCCTGCTAGACTGAAACAGTTGCCGGGAGAAGAATTTATAGTAACTGAAAACGCAGTTTATCTGTATTGTCCAAACGGTTATGGAAAAACCAAGTTGACAAATACCTTTTGGGAAAGCTTTTTGAAAGTTAAAGCGACTACAAGGAACTGGAAAACAACGAATGAATTATTGAGAATTGCCGAAAGTATCAAATAAGAAAAGAGCCTTTTGGCTCTTCCCTTATCTGTATTAATACATATATAACTACTCTTGATCTGGTAGAAGTTTACAAAGAACGGGATCGTTCTTTATCCTTTCCAGTTCGTCATCCACTATCTGGCGGGTTTCCTCTTTAATGCGGTCGTAATTTTCCTTAATCATTTCTTTCATTCTGTCCACTCCGTCCTCATCGACAAAATTGGTAATAACGGGTATCTGTTGATATTTGGCTGTTTCCCGCTTTACCCGTTCGTTGTCCACCACTATTTCAGCATGGAAAATCTTTTGTTCTATTCGCTCGTCGAAGTTATCGGCGATTGCTCCCACGAACATACCTTGTGTCAGATTGGCTATCTTACTGGCAGGAATCAAACTATCAAGTTGCGTAGATATGGATGTGGACTTATCGTTTCTGTTTATCGTCATAGATTGTCGTTTCTGCAATACTTTTCCAAATCGTTCCGAAAGGTTTTTAGCCGTGTCGCCTACGACCTGTCCGCTGAAAATGTTGCCCACCGTGTTCATAACCACAGCCGCCTCTTTATCTCCGTAGTCGCGTTTTAGCTGGCTGAAATCTTGAAACCCCAATAGTACAGCGACCTTATTGCTTCGGGCGGTCGCTATCAGGTTATCCAAACCTTTGAAATAAATCGTTGGCAACTCGTCAATTACCACGCTGCTTTTCAGTTGCCCTTTTTTGTTGATTAACTTCACGATACGGCTGTTATACAGCCCTAAAGCTGCCCCGTAGATGTTCTGCCTATCGGGGTTGTTACCCACACACAATACTTTCGGTTCTTCGGGATTATTTATATCCAATGAAAATTCATCGCCAGACATGACCCAATAAAGTTGTGGCGAAATCATACGGGAAAGCGGTATTTTAGCCGATGCAATCTGCCCCTGCAACTGCTCCATTGCGCCACCGAGCCACGCATCCATGAAAGGAGAAAGGTAGTTTTCCAACTCCGGATAAGAGGTCAGGATAGGAAAAATATCTTCATAGCGTTTATTCAAAAATTCAATGGCGTGAGGAAAGGTACAATACTTTCCATCCTCATAGATGGTAGGCTCGGCACCCAGCGCCTTGCCGCATTTCTGCGGTAGGTTTCCGAGAGCCTGCCCCCGAACCGTGCTTACATGTCTCCATGTACACGGCTCTCCGCCAAATCTCAACTTAGTTTTCATAGCCATGTATTTTAGCATTACATGTTGGACAGACAGCCAGAGTTTTACGGTGCATTTTGAGCATCATTTGTTCCCACTCATTCTTACCCGTAAGAGTTTTCAGAGTGCGTACATGGTGCATAACCGTTTTGCCATTTGCTCCACATACTTCACACTGTTCTACCTTTAATCGCTCTATGAGACTTGGATAAGGTAGAAAGTTGGTGTTAGGAATGTTGTCGCATTTGACATCTCTTGGGTCTTTCTTTTTGAAGCCTTCATTATAAAATACACGACATTTGGCTCGCCCTTTAGTATCAGTGTAGCTAATGATGAAGTTTTTCTCTTTAGAGTATTTCTTTATCACTTTTGGCACACTGCTACTTAGCTTTTTGGCAATCGTTTTGTACATGCTATATTCCATAATGTAGCCGAATCTTTTGCAAAGTGTCGAAACGTTATTAGCAATCGAGTAATAATTATAAAATCCTCGTATCTCCGTATTATATTGGGCGAGTATGTCTTCTGGCTTGCAGCCCATCATGTAGCTGCGTGCCTTTGGCTTCCAGTCTTCTTTGCCATTTGTTTGTATAATTCTCATGACATTGTATCCTGTCAGTTTCGTTTTCACGACATCTCTTGGGAGTAGAAGAACAACCTTACGGTTGAACATTCTTTTGAGGACTCCATTCTTGTCTCGTTTTGTGGCATTGGAGTTGCGTACAGTAATTTCATATCCGAGGAATTTAGCCGCGTCTTGTGCGTGAGTTACAAGCGTCTTTTCAGCCGACAGTTCAAGTTTGAGTTTTTCGCTCATAAACTGCGTGATGTTCGCTTTGATTTGCTCACATTCGATTTGGCTACCGACTACTCCGATTAGGAAATCATCAGCATACCTTACATATCTCAACCTTCTGTACTCTTCATCCATTTCCATGACACACGGCATGCTTTGCATCTCTTGGGAATAGCCTTTAATTCTACTTATAAGGTCTTCCCTGACACTGGCATCTGTTTCGGTTTTCAGCTTCTTTTCCAGCTTGTTCTTTCGGTCTTTTATTCGGAGGTAGTCCGTATCTGGTCGTCTCTTTACTCCCTTATCAAAGTCCTGTGCGTATTCTTCCATGTACTTGTCGAATTTGTCAAGATAGATATTAGCCAATATCGGACTAATGATTCCACCTTGTGGTGTTCCGCTGTACGTGTTGTTATACTTCCAGTTTTCGATGTATCCCGCATTCAGAAACTTTCTTATGAGTCGGAGGAATCTTTCATCCTTTATTCGTTCTCCAAGTATTCCTATAAGAATGTTGTGGTTTATGTTGTCGAAGAAGCCTTTGATGTCTCCCTCAACAAACCATTTTGTTCCGAGAAATGTGTGCTGAATTTGCGTCAATGCAGTATGGCAGCTTTTGTGAGGTCTAAAACCATGTGATGTAGGTTCGAAGAACCTTTCGTAAATGGCTTCAAGAATCACGCGAACTACTTCTTGCACTAACTTGTCATCAAAAGAAGGTATTCCTAAAGGACGTTGCTTACCGTTCTTTTTGGGAATGTATATCCTCCTTGCGGGATTGGGTTTGTAAGTCTCGTCTCTGAGACTTGCAATCAGACTTTCTATTCTCTGAGGGCTCATTTCATCTACGGTTTTGCCGTCTGAGCCAGCAGTCATATTGCCCTGTTTCGCATAAATGCGTTGATAAGCAACATGGAACATCTGTTCATTGAATAGAATACGGTACAGCCGCTCGAACTTATAGCCCGATACATTGCTGTGTTTCACTAAGTTGTTCAATACGTTTTCTGGATTTTGCATAATGTCTTTCACATTTTCCGTTAATTAATATTGAAACGATATGACTGCTTCCCTTCGCCATGTACGAGGCTTTCCCTCGCTCGGACTACTACGGAAGCTCCGTTGCCATGCCGGATATTCAGGAGCTATCTCCATAGCCTTTCGGCGTTCCGGTTTAGGCAATCCCCATTTAGCGGGTGTAATAACAAGCGTGATAGACTGTCGGATGCAACGTTCGTTCGTTAATCTGCATATTGCAGACGTGTCGCAGTCAGTTCTTTGCCCCAAGCATTCTACGCACCTGCTGGGGTACTTGCGATACGACGTAAATAACTGCCTTCCGTCGTAGCCCTGGTGTGTGCCACTGAACTGTTGTTTAACCAATACAGGCTTCATCCTCATGTCTATCGTTCTGTCTTGCCATTCAGTCGCAGCTTGGCAATTCGCTGACTTATGACTTTTCCGACATGCTATACTCCCCCTCGGGTTTCCCTCTGGGATAAGTCGGATGACAGTAGGTTTAATTTTCATTGTTTTCTGAAATTTAGAACTCTAACCTAATCTGTTGCTAAATAGATATTTATTACACCGCCTTATGGGCGCACCGCAAGTACCAAATAATAGCGGCAAACAGAATAATTGGCGATTCGACAAAGAAATCGCCTTGCTTTTGCACCCACGTTCGGTTCAAATTGAGCATTATAGTATAAGCCGATTCATAAGCATCAGCAATATCGTTCATAAATTCCGGGTTAAGTGGGTTACAACGATGTGAGCGTGAGGGATCGTCAAAATTAATTACATAGAAAGTGGGTACTTTCTTATAACCACCCTGATTATTCAATAGGTGGTTATAGGCTATTGTAGAGAGGTCGGGGTACTTGAAATCATAACAGTAGAGTGAGTAACCTTTTTCAATTTGCTGTTTTATGTACTGATTTACAACAGCGTAACTCTTGCCCGATCCGGGCGTGCCTAAAACAATGGAAGCTCTGAAGGGGTTTACAACGTTAATCCAACCGTTATTCCATTTCTTCCGGTAATAAAAACGTGTCGGTAGATTTACCGAATACTCGTTCTCCATCAGGCGGGTTTCCTGTTGAAAGGATTCGTTTTCCACATTGAATGGATCGTCCATCATATTATTCTTCAATAGGCGCGACATCCATGTTCCGCCCATCAATAGAAAAATATACCCTACAGACATCGTAAGCATATAAAAGCCTGCGTTGGCTTCCAGCGGCAAAGGCAAATCCAGTAGCCACCAATTAAAAAAGAACAGAACGAAACCTGCTGACAGGAACGCAATAATTTTGTTCCATGTGATTTTTTCTTCCTTAACCCCTTTTGTTCCCAAACAAGAGAGGGCAAGGAATACTACTGCAAAGAGTTTAGACCAGAGAATATTGTGGAATAAACCCGCTGTACGGTCGAAATTAACGAGTATCTTATCGACCACGCCGATGTTGATACCCCAATTTACCATCTGCTGATAACAATACCAGTAGATGTTGATTACTACAAATAAAATACTGAGGGCACGCATAAAGTCCATGACTTTTGCCAATCCCCGGAGATCATCTTCTTGTTGCATAATAAAATCGCTTTTATGGGTTTGAAAAGCGAAAGTATGCAGTTAATCCGGTTAATTAATTGGTTTACAAACGTGTGGAGGCTTGTGGAGCTAAAATGGTATGATGTGGCGTTGAAAAAAACACCCTGAAAAAATTGTCTTATTCCAGGGTGAAAAACGATGAATATAAACGTCCTATCCTTGAGGAGGAAAGGGATCAGCACTACGAGGATATGTTCTTTCTTCTTGTATACGACCATTTGCTTTATGAATTTTTACAGAAGCAGAAGATTGCTTTTTTGCTATAGAAATTGTCTTAGCCATAACTTCTGCTTTTGTCTCTCCAACTACAGATGCTCGTTGAGCTTTTTCAACTTTGCCTTGCCAACCATCAGTTGTTTTTGTTACATGATAAGTCTTTTTCATAATTTAAATCTTTATAATTAAACTCGTATTCGTTCTTGTATTGTTTCTCTTAATTGAATGTCTGAATGAATAAAATTGCGATTTTCAAGTAACTGACTTACTTCATTGTATACCATATGATGGTTGTTCGGATCCTTGATGGTTATCATCAAGCAGAAATCCTGATAGAGGCTCGTTCTTTCAAGACCTGCCCGCGTCTCTGCAAAATCACGATATACGCCGGTAAGTCTCAACCCCCATCTTTTAGGTGATTTTAGATATTTTTCTTTGTTCGCAGGAGTCAACTCATTGAGATTGACTCGCCATTTTTTTACAGGCTGATATTTTTTCCCGTAATTAAGCAATGTGCGCTCTCTTACGAATGGATTGTCATGATCGCTATTATTAACTGATCTACTGCGGTATTTGTCTGGTAATAAAATATTTGCTAAGGAATCTGGCCCATATTCATTTCGATGAGATTTTGTAACCTCTTTTTCCTCAATCTCATCGAAGGTGCCAAACTTTACATCAATATCAGATTGGCAATATTCGACCCCATTACCTGAAAAAAGGACAGGGGTTGCAACCAGAGTTACAGTGATGTCGCCATAAAAATACCCCTTATCATCTATTAAAGATTCAGGATATGGGAATTCCAATATCTCCATATATTTCCCTTTCACAAGTCGATCTGATTGAATGAGAGTAATTTCATGATCGGAGTTGTAAAGAATATTACTCATATTGTCTGGTATGCCATATCCCATCAGTTTTACTCTATCGATCTGTGTCAACCGAACATCTTCAGGGTATCTTGCAGAATGAATAGTTAATGCCTTAAGGAGAAGAGGATCAAATTCTTCTTCTATTTCATGACTTAATCCAGCGAGCAACGCACTAATCCGGGGTGTTGAAAAACTTGTACCGCATGCATCATAAATATTATTATCAACGCTGAATGATTTCACCCCATCCTTTACAAAACGCTTGCCTGATTTAATAAAGTTACCTCCATAACTCACAATATCAGGCTTGTTTATATGGGCAGGGCCACTTCCTGTTCGGGAAAAAACAGACGGGCTTCCATCTAAAGATACTGACCCAATAACGAGAGATAACACACTATCAGAAGGTACTGTTATACGTCCTACTGGTTTGTTAGATGAGAAGTTTCCGCAATTACCTGCTTATTTGCAAATAATTACATCATTCTCTTTTTGTATATCATCTAAAGCCATAGCAAACTGAGAGAAATTGCAGTCATCAACTTCCAAAGATTCATAACCTAAAGAAAGGTTCCATATTTTGATATTAGGATTTGATCGAATAATCTCTCTGATGTTTTCTATCAATTCATCCTCCGCAACGCTTTCTTTATTTGGGTCTGGTAGTACAGCCGCATCGAAAAGTTTACATCCTTTAACCCCTGAAATTTCTATTTTTTCCAGTTCGTCTCCATACGTAATAATTCCTCCGACAAAAGTGCCATGAGATTTATCCAATCTATCCTCAGGGTATGCTGACTCATGACCTATGATCCATGAAGACAAGAAAGGTATATCCGCAATACCACTATCTAATACACCTACTATTGGATAATCTATATTTGGTTCTGGAGTTTTTAACTCAACTTCTGTTTCTTTCGCACTTGAATCTATACCGATTTTAAGATAAGGCATGGGTTCTATAAACTGAAGGGCAGGGAAATTTAGTATATTCTGATATTTTTCTTCAGAATTAACACCTTCAAGTCTAAAGACAATAAGGTCATCACTATAATGGGTTTCTCTCAATATTATTTTTTGAACAGTGCAAAAATCGACAAATGCAGACTTGATTGTTTCATTAAGCGGATAATCATAGTAATTAAATAAAGAGGCTTTAAGTACCTCATCTTTTTTAGGAGTAAACTCAAATGACTTAGGAGTGTATGTTTTTATTGTCGTTATCGCTGACACTCCCTTCGCATGCTTTTGAGTATTTTTGATTTTACCTTGTACTTTTACCGCTTCCTTTGGGGAGTCTATTCTAACTAATAATTCGTTCTCGTTGTTGAAGCCGACAATTTTAGACTCTCTATCATAATTGAATATCTCTTTTATTGAAGAACGATGTGATTTTGCTATTGCATGGTCATCCAACTCTACAGAAACGATAGCTGGTATATAATCTAATTCAGGAGGTCGAGCCTGAAGAATATTAACTATGTTTCCCATTTCCTGAACTAGAGAATCAGCTCGCTCTTCAAGGGCTTCCCCTGTCAATACCCATTTGGGTAATTCTGATGAAGATATACCAGGAGTAAAACGCTCATCTTGCTCCTCTCTTTTCTGATAAAATTTTATCGGTAAATACTTTTTCATATATTCTTATTTTAACTTATTCCTAACTTGTCTTACTGAAATATTAAAAAACTCACTAATGTCTTTTTGACTAATCCCATTTTCACTGAGATATTTCACTAAAGCCTCTTCGGAATAGTCATTAAAATGTGCATATTGATAATATCCATAAATTACATCTATATACTGAAGATGTTCTTTATCTTTTATTATAGATTTCGTGATAGAGCTGGTTATAATTTTTTTTATTTCAGAGTAAGATAACCCCTCACATATTGCTGCGATTTTTTCGATCTCTGAAGTAGATAACTCGTTTTTCGATTTCTCTATTACACTTGTAATTAGACTGATTGCTTCATTACTACCGGGCTTATCGACAGATATTATTTTTTCAAACCTCCGCCATATTGCATCATCAAGTAATTCTTCGTGATTTGTTGCAGCAATTAAAATGTTTCCGGCTTCTAAATATTCGTCAATATTTTGCAATAAACTATTAATGACTCTTTTTAGTTCGCCTTGTTCATTCTGGTCTTTTCTGTTTTTGGCGATTGCGTCAAATTCGTCTAAGAATAAAATACATGGCTTAGTGTTGGCATATTCAAAAAGTTTACGCAAATTTTTGGAAGTATTACCCAGTAAAGATGAAATCATAGAATCTAATCGGGCAATTAATATTGGCAAATCTAACTGCTTTGCGATTGACTGTGCAAGAGACGTTTTACCACAACCGGGAGGGCCATATAGAAGTAGTGAGCAACTCATATTAAATCCCGCATCTGCTAATACTTCTTTATGAGTTATCATTTCTACAAAATCATTTACAGCCTCTCGAACTGAGATATTGAACACCAAGTCATTGCTGTTTATCTCTGGCACAATAAGATCAGCAATACTTAATCTTGTTTCATTGTCAACCGGGAGATTAAAGAAATGTTCTTTTATAGCAAACTTGTATTCCTTATCACCACTTAGTATTTTTCTAATCTTAGTAGCCAATTTGGTATCTCCTGATTTCTCACACTTCTGTGCCAATAGCTCTGCATAACTCATTACCTTTGACGGGTCTTTCTGTAAGCCGCCCTCTATTATTTTCGCAATTTCAGTATACATATATCGGTATTTTGTATTTTCATTACGCAAAGATAGGTATTAATTACGATATGCACAAATAAAATACGATATTTAAGACTTTTATTTCGCTTGCTTGTTTCGCGGTTCGGAAATATTCTATTTCGTTATTTGGCATTAAAGAGACAAGCAGGCTATAATTAGTAGCATTGATGTATTACCAAACTGAGTGCTTGCAGTTTCTTTGACTTACACTTGAAGGAAATCTATATATTTCTGCCTTTATGGCGTTTTTCACCAACCGTGCGAATCTGCCTTTTGAGTTGAATCTCAGAAACCCCGTACATATCTGTTCCGGCTTTTTGCGGTTCTGGATAGCGTTCATTCAAAACGTTGGCGGAATATTCTTTCCCCAGACGGGAACCATTCAGTATGCACCTGTTCTCATGGTCAATGAAAGTTACCCCCGTTATGCGCCCCGTATCGTTGCGCCGGATAAAGAGGTCGATGTGGTAAGCTCGAAGCCGTTCACGCAATGCATTTTCTGTGGGGGCATCCAGAAAGGCTTCGGCTACACGATGGCGGGTATGTTCCCGACTGTTCTCTTTCGTAATTTTCTCGCCGGAGTGTTCCATTTGCCGCTCCAACGCATCAAAACCAGTAGATTTTCCAAACAGGGAAGATTTCAGCGGAGTAACCTCTGCTTTCCCGCCATCAGTGTTCAATGCTGTATATAACAATCCCCGGTAAGCGTTCCCGTCCCTTTCTCCCCGGACTTCTTCTATACCTATATTATATAGAGAAAGCAAGGCTCGGAACTCGCCTAATGTCTGGAAACGGTACATGGATAGTGCCGGTTTGATAACTGCTGCTATCTGCCGTTTCAGGTCGCCTTTAGTGGAATCAACGGGTTTAAGCTGCCAATTCTCGGAACGCTTTTGCCCTTTGGCCGGGTGCAGACCGTACTCCTTTTCCAGTTCTTCAGTAATGGCTACGCTGCGTTCATTACGTTTGCTGTCCTTTATCTTTTTCCCGTCCTGACCTACCTGCACCGATACGATATGTATGTGTTCCCGCTCGATGTCGGAATGCTTGAATATGATATAGGGCTGACCGCCCCAGCCCATACGATCCATATAATGCCCGGCTATTTCAACCAGTTGCTCGTCCGTAAGGTTGTCCTTTATATCGGGATTGAGCGAGATATGGATAACAGGTTTTTCGGTTCTAAAATGGTCGGGCATCCACCGTAAAATGTCCTCCGCTGTTTCCCCTACATTGAAATTACCGTCTGCTGGTTCACGGAGAATATGCGTTGCCAGTACCGTTCCCACTCCCTTATCCACCTTCTCCTGATTGTAAAAGAGCGCACCGTAAAGGTTGCTTCCCGTCGTGATATTGGCTACCATCGTGACTGAAATTCTTTGGAAAGTGCGATGATCTGTTGCCCGATAGCCGCGAGTTCCACCGTTATTTTTTCCAGTTTGTAGAGAAGTGCAAGCGCTTTTTTCTCTGAAAAATGCGTGTGAAGTTCCTTTACCACCTGATTATAATTCGTCCCAATGGCACGGAATTGTGCGTGGAGTTGTGTGAGTTTAGCCACATATTCCAGCGTTCCCCTGTCGGTTTTTATCACTCGGAACGTGTCGTTAAAAACCCTCGCTTTGATAAAAGCGGCTTTGGATTGAAGCCCGGAAGTTTCAAACATCGTCAGGAAACGGGCATATTCTTCGGCGGTAAAGTTTACCGAAAAACGGTAGTCCGCCGTATCTGTCTTGGTGGGTCTGCCACCCTTACCCCTTCGGGGTGTATTATTCTTTTCCATACATCGGATTTTTGTGGGTAGCCACGGCTACGCCGGTTCATAAAAAATCCGATCCCTTTCTCTGGTGGCGATAGCCGCCACTATTAAAAAGCGCCGACTTCGGAGTAGCTTTTCCTCCCCTTGCGGGCAAGCTGTTTTCTGATGCACCAAATGTAATTTGCAGCAGAAAACACAGCTTGCTCTTTGCCCCGTTGCAAAGAAATCTGTCCGCAAGGACAGACCATTGAAAAAGCATCCCGATCAAACATCGAAGGGAGGCTCATTAACCACCGGGATCGTCATGGCGACAAAGTTACCGGACATTATAATCAGTTGCACTACAACTGATTATGCCTCTATTTGCCAGTTGGATGCCACTCTATTCCATAGGCTAAAAATCGCATACAACTGAGCAGAATAAGGGGTTTATTTGCACTCGGAAACAAGTAAATAATGGATTGTTTCAAGAGTTCTTTATTTCCATTTTGAAGTGATGAAATGCACCCGAAAATCAGTAGCTATTGATAGCCTGTCCATATATCCATATTGATAGATATATGGATTATCAATACTGATTTACTGAAAGACGTATTGATGGGCAACACTGATATACTGATTGATGTATTGACAGGTAATACACATATCAATATTTATCCGGGGAATTAATGATATGAACCTATGACTAAGCATTGAACCGTAACAATATGGAAATACAGAGAAATAGAAAAGCAGCAATGTATCAACAGTGAAATAAATAAGAAGTTAAACACTTAAAAATTGAAATGATGAATAAAGAGCCTATTTACCTGGCATTTTCCACCCAGAAGGGCGGAGCCGGAAAAACAACCCTGACCGTGTTGGTAGCATCTTACTTGCACTATGTGAAAGGCTACGATGTAGCCGTAATCGACTGCGACTATCCGCAACACTCCATTGCCGAGATGCGGGAGCGCGACCTGAAACAAGCGTTGGAAGACGACCATTACAAACGGATGGCCTACGAGCAATTTACGCGCCTGAACAAGAAAGGCTATCCGGTTATCGAGAGTAGTACCGAGAAAGCGATTGACGATGCCGACCGCATTACAGGGCAGGCAGACTTCGACTTTGTTTTCTTCGACCTGCCGGGAACTGTAAATAACCCGTCCGTCATCAAAGCCCTGTCGAATATGGATTACATTATCGCCCCTATCAGTGCCGACCGTGTTGTATTGGAAAGTACCCTGCGCTATATGGTGGTAATAAACGACGTAATAAAAAAGACGGGGGTATCCACTATCAAAGGGACGTACCTCGTCTGGAACATGGTCGATGGACGTGAAAAATCCGAACTGTACGAAGTTTACGAACAGGTAATCGCCGAACTCGGTTTCGATTTATTGAAAACCTTTTTGCCGGACAGCAAGCGTTTTCGCCGGGAACAATCGGTATTGCATAAGCCTGTTTTTCGTTCCACGCTATTCCCCGCAGACCGCTCGCTTATCAAGGGCAGTAATATTGAAGAACTGACCGATGAAATTCTTTCACTCTTAAAACGACCCGAAAATGGCTAAACGAGCAAAGGCAGGGGAGCTGGATGAATCATTGATTATCCAGTCCTTCAAAGATACGGAACTGTTGGCCAACCCTGCCGATGCTATCACCGGGAAACCGGATGAGGACACACCGGCAGAGGAAACGGGTGGGAAAGTGGTACAGGTGGAAGATAACTCCGATGAAACAGAAACTCCGGCAGCCGATACTGCGCCAAAGGGTAAATCCCGCCGTCGCAAGGGCAGTTATGATGAGGTCTTTCTGAAAAATAAAGACCTCAAAGCCCGGCAGCCTGTATATATCAGCCAAGAGATTCATCAGGAAATTAAAAAGGTGGTACACCTGCTTGCCTTGTCGAATCAGGAGATTAGTGTCGGAGGCTACATTAATAATGTATTGGCCGACCATCTGGAACAGCACAAAGAAGACATCGCCGAGCTTCGCCGTAGGCAGATAGAAAATCTATAAATCAATAAAAATACAGACAAATGAAATTCAAAAACAAAAAAGAGCCGGAGGAAACAATGGCGGAAATGGCTTCCTATGCGGAGCAATATTTGAAACCCGTTGAGATAGATCGCCGGGGATGCGTGTATATCAGCAAGCGCAACCACGAAATACTGTGTTCGCTTATACGCTCGATAAACCAAAAGGGACTAACCATCGGCGGTTATATCGACAATGTGATTACCGAACACTTAGAGAAACATAAGGCGGAGATAAACCATATCTACCGCCGGGAGCGAAACGACTTACTATAAACCACTAAAATTCCAATCATCATGTCAGACAAAATAATCATGTTATGTATCGTACTGGCGGCTGTCGCAGTAATAGCCGTCCTGTTTGTCCGTCGTGCCATCGGCTACCGACGGAGAGTGAGTGAAACAATCGGGGAAGGTATTCCACCGGAAGAAATAAGTATAGGAGTTACAGGCGGAGATAAATCCCGTGAAACAGGTAACTACTACCGTAACTATTTCTTCCATCCGGCGGATTCTTCCACAGAAAATGCCAAAGATGTGCTTATCCAACCCAAGTACCATGCCCGCATAAAAGCGATTGTAGGGTATGCCCGGAAAAGGGGCATCCCGGTAACCATATACAGCTATATGGATAATGTACTGGAACATCATTTCCATTCTTTCGGGGAAGATATAACCGATTTACACCTGAATAGAGATGATAGTCATTAATTACTATACCATACTCGTTTTGCTGATTGCATTCGCCGTCGTTTATGCCGTTTGGGCAATGGTTTACCTGAATCATTTAGGAAAATCGGAAAAGAAAAAGAACGATGCAAAAGAGCAAACTCCGGCAAAACGCAAAAAGGGAGATATTATCGGTAAAAGTCGGTTCGTGTTGCCACTTTCCGGCCACTCCCAGTCAGAAGCTGCCGTAACTCCTGAAACTGAATTAGATACAGAAAAAGAGAATATCTTTGCTCCTGCAAGTGTACCCGAACACCCCCGGCAAATAGCGCCGGAAGAACTGGACGATGTTTTTGGTGCTGTTCCGGAAGGCGAAACAAATGAACCTCTGGACATCGACTATCCGCTGGTAGTTAAACCATTCCCGGAAGAAGAAGCGGAGGAAACCGAAGACGAGGACGAAAGTGAGGATTTGCCTATCAGGGGCAAACCTGTCGCTCAGGGGGTCAGTTTTGAACAAATGGGCGAAGCCTACCGCCATGTGGTACATAATCCAACAATTACAGATGAGCAAAAAGAGGAAACCGGACGTGTCCTCTTAAACCTGAAAGGAACCGATATGTTTGAAGCTATCGTTTCCGCTCAGCCCGGAAAGGGCGATAAGGTAGATATCCTTATTAACACCTACCTCACGGCATTCCAGAAAAAGATCGCCGAAAGGTCAGCGGAAAGCCTACCTCCGCAGGGTGAAGCCCATTCGGGTTTTGATGTCCGGGATTTTATGTAACGTAAAAATAAAAACAAATGAAAAAGCATGATTACGGATAGCTTGGTAAGCCTATCCACAGACCACTAAAATTTCAAGTAAAAACAAGTTTCACCCGGTGCGGGGCCTATCCAACCCCGCACCATCTTAAAAAAATCAAGTTATGACAAAGAAGAAAATTCTTATGTCGGCGGCATTTGTCTTTGCCGCTGTTTCATCCGCATTTGCACAGGGCAACGGAATCGGGGGTATTACCGAAGCTACCAACATGGTAACCAGCTACTTCGACCCGGCGACAAAATTGGTGTACGCTATTGGGGCGGTCGTTGGTTTAATTGGGGGCGTAAAAGTATATAACAAGTTCAGCTCAGGCGACCCGGATACAAGTAAAACGGCTGCCAGTTGGTTCGGAGCATGTATTTTCCTGATTGTGGCGGCAACCATCCTGCGCTCTTTCTTCCTTTAATCACTACTCCCAAAATTGGCAATATGGAGTACAATATAAATAAAGGAATAGGCAAAAGCGTGGAATTTAAGGGGTTGAAAGCACAATACCTGTTCATCTTCGCCGGGGGGCTGCTGTCCGTTTTCGTGCTGTTTGTGATTCTTTACATGATCGGCATAGACCAATGGATATGTATAGGTTTCGGCGTGATAGCCGCATCAGTACTGGTATGGCTGACTTTCAACCTGAATGCGAAATACGGAGAGAACGGGTTAATGAAGCTCATGGCAAAACGCCAGCATCCCCGCTATCTCATCAACCGCAAGATTCCATATCGCCTGTTCCGCAAAAAGAAGAAAGCGCAATGAGGAATATAATGAAAGCATCCACGATAGAGAGCAAATTTCCGCTGCTGGCTGTCGAACACGGATGTATAATAAGCAAAGATGCGGATATAACGGTAGCCTTTCGGGTCGATCTACCGGAACTGTTTACTGTTACCTCAGCCGAGTATGAAGCCATACACGCCGCATGGGTAAAGGCGGTAAAGGTGCTGCCGGATTACACTGTGGTGCATAAGCAAGATTGGTTCGTCAGCGAAAAATACCGTCCCCAGACGGGCGACGGAGATATGAGTTTCCTCTCGCGCAGCTACGAACGGCACTTCAACGAACGTCCATTCTTAAACCATTACTGCTATCTGTTCCTTACTAAAACGACAAAGGACAGGATGCGGATGCAGTCGAACTTTTCCTCTCTCTGCCGGGGCAATATTATCCCCAAAGAGGTGGACAAAGAAATGACCGTGAAATTTCTGGAATCTGTCGGGCAGTTTGAACGGATTGTAAACGATTCGGGATTTATTACCCTTGCCCGTCTTACGGACGATGAGATAACAGGTACAGCGGATAGTGCAGGGATAATCGAAAAATATTTTTCCTTGTCGCCCGAAGATACTACCGTTTTGGAAGATTTGGAACTGGGAGCGGACGGTCTGCGTATCGGAGATAAAAAGGTATGCCTGCATACCTTATCCGATGCAGAGGATTTACCGGGACGGGTGGGAACAAGCATCCGCTATGAAAAACTATCTACTGACCGGAGCGACTGCCTATTATCTTTCGCTTCCCCTGTCGGACTTTTAATTCCCTGCGACCATATTTTCAATCAGTATTTGTTTTTGGACGATAGTGCCGAAAACCTGCGGAGGTTTGAAAAGCAAGCCCGCAATATGCAGTCGCTATCCCGCTATTCCAGAGGAAACCAGATAAACAAAGAGTGGATCGACCACTATCTGAACGAAGCCCATTCTTACGGACTGACCTCTATCCGGGCGCATTTTAACGTAGTAGCATGGAGCGAAGATACGGACAAGTTGCAACACATCCGCAACGATGTCGGTAGTCAGCTTGCACTCATGGAATGCCGTCCACGCCACAATACGGTAGATGCGGCAACGCTCTATTGGGCGGGTATGCCCGGCAATGCGGGGGATTTTCCGGCTGAGGAATCGTTCTACACGTTTATCGAACCTGCACTCTGTTTCTTCACGGAGGAAACCAATTATAAGGATTCGCCAAGCCCTTTCGGTATCAAGATGTGCGACCGCATCAGCGGTAAACCGCTACATCTGGATATTTCCGACCTGCCGATGAAGAAGGGAATTATCACGAACAGAAATAAATTCGTGTTAGGCCCCAGCGGGAGCGGCAAGAGTTTCTTTATGAATCACTTAGTCAGGCAATACTACGAGCAAGGCTCCCACATCGTATTGGTTGATACAGGAAACAGTTATCAGGGACTGTGCGAACTGATCCGGCGTAAGACCAAAGGACAGGACGGGATATATTTTACATATACCGAAAAATCCCCGATTTCTTTTAATCCGTTTTTTACGGACGATTACGTCTTTGAAACGGAAAAGATGGACAGCATCGTCACGCTTCTGATGACCTTGTGGAAAAGCGCGGATGAGAAAGCGGGAAAGACGGAAAGCGGGGAGTTGGGAAATGCCGTATCGGGTTATATCCGCCGTATTCAGGAAGACCGTTCCATAACACCATGTTTCAACACATTCTACGAGTATCTGAAAAACGATTTCAGGGAAGAACTTAATAATCGGGAGATAGCGGTTGAAAAAGAAGATTTCAATATCTCCAACCTTCTGACTACGCTCCGCCCTTATTACAAAGGTGGGCGATACGACTTCCTGTTGAACTCCGCAGACGAGTTGGATTTGTTATCTAAACGCTTCATAGTCTTTGAGATAGATGCGATAAAAGATAACAAGGAGTTGTTTCCTGTGGTTACGATCATCATCATGGAAGCCTTTATAAACAAGATGAGAAGGCTTAAGGGGCAGCGAAAAATGTTGATTGTAGAGGAGGCGTGGAAGGCACTTTCGTCACCGAACATGGCTGAATATCTGCGGTATATGTATAAGACGGTGCGTAAATATTTCGGCGAGGTAGTTACTGTTACACAGGAGATTGAGGATGTCATTTCTTCTCCGATAGTGAAAGAGTCTATCATTAATAATAGTGACTGCAAGGTACTGCTCGACCAGCGAAAATTCATGAATCGTTTTGATTCTATTCAGTCTTTACTCGGATTGACCGATAAAGAGCGTTCACAGATACTTTCCATTAATATGTCCAACCATCCCGGCAGGCTTTATAAAGAGGTCTGGATTGGTTTGGGAGGTGTGAAAAGCGCTGTTTATGCTACCGAAGTTTCCATGTCGGAATATCTGACCTACACGACCGAGGAATCGGAGAAAATGGAAGTGATGGAGTTGGCTGAAAAGCTGGGCGGGGATATAGAACTGGCGATAAAACAACTGGCGGAAAATAAGAAGTAAGAAGTATTAGACCGGGGGCGGAAACTATCTACCCCACAACTCAAAAGAACATGTTAAGCAAAATAAGTAATGAACAACTCAAACGGCTTGCTCTGCATAGCACGGGCATAAGCAATGTATTAATGGAAATTATGTTTCCGCCGGAAAAATCGGATTGGGCAAAGGGGACGACTTTTGATGAACTGATTGAAAGTCTTACCACGAAACCGGGCGGAAAAGATAAGCCCGGCAACAGCGGAGTACCGGATTTTGAACTTCCTTTCGACTTGCCACCTGTTCCAATAGATTGGCAAACTGAGGAACAATATCGCAAAGAACAAGCCATGAGCCGCCTATGCGGTCGGTGGATGGTTGGTAAGAACCGATGTGGTATTGAAATTTCCCGTGCGGGGGAACATTTTATCCTGACCTACCTAAAACGTAACGGCTATCCCACGGATGAACGGTATGTATTGGTCTGGCTGGACGATGATGTGATCTACTATTACGGGTACGGCGACCGAATGACGGTAGTAGCTCTCAATACGGAGAGTGATACATTGATGATTTCTCCGGGTGCGGACTATACCCGTCAGACGGAAGAAATAAAGTAGGGAGGAACAGGTCATGTGCAAAAGAAACAGGAGTACGTCCGATCCGTTGAAATGCCAACAGTATTTTTTGTTGGAGGAAATAAGGGGAAAATGGATAAGCTGCGGCGGGGACAGTAGCCGGATGCCGGAAGTGCATATTTATCGCACAGGAGTTTATCATCACCGGATTAAATTCTCTTATGATCCCAATACGGTTTTCAACTGTCCCTTATGGCATCGGTGGGGCGTTACCTCTTTCTATCTGTACGGGCGCATCCAGCTAAAATACGATGCTGAAAGGGACGTATTAACCCTTTCGGACTATGGCGACTATTACAGGGCAGAGGAGTAGCGGCTTTAAAGCTACTGCTCTCCCTTTGAAAAGAAGTATTAAACAAATAAAAAGTAAAAAACATGAAACGATTTATTTTAATAATGTGCGTTGCCGTTTTCGGCTTCACATTCCAGGCGAAAGCGCAATGGGCGGTTCTTGACCCGTCCAATTTGGTACAGAATATTCAGCAGGTGGTTAAATCCTCCGCTACCGTGAGCAATCTGGTAAGCAATGTTCAGGAAACGGTAAAAATCTATGAGCAGGGAAAACAATACTATGATGCGCTTAAATCGGTTAATAACCTGATTAAAGATGCCCGTAAGGTAAAGCTGACTATCGAAATGATAAGCGAGATTACCAATATGTATTCAGGCGGGTTTAACAGAATGGTATCCGATCCCAATTTCAGTGTGAACGAACTGGAAGCTATCGCTCTGGGATATGCCAAGTTATTGGAAGAAGGCGGGGCTTTGGTTACGGAACTTAAAAACATCGTTACTCCCGGCAACGGACTCTCGCTCTCGGATAAGGAACGCATGGATGCAATAGACCAGATTTATACAAAAATGGTCGATTACCGCAACCTGACCAAGTATTATACCAATAAGAATATCTCCATTTCATTTATCCGCAGTCAGCAAAAGGGAGATATGGAGCGGGTACGTGCGCTTTATGGTAAACCAACCGAAAGATACTGGTAAGCCATGATGTTATTAGCAGTAGATTTTGAAAACCTGCATCAGATTCTTAGAAATCTGTATCAGGATATGATGCCTTTGTGTGCCGACATGATCGGTGTCGCCAAAGGGGTGGCGGGCTTGGGTGCTCTGTTTTACGTGGCTTACCGTGTGTGGAAGTCGCTGGCAAGCGCCGAACCTATCGACGTGTTCCCGCTTCTCAGACCGTTCGCCATTGGCTTGTGTATAATGTTTTTCCCGACCATCGTTTTGGGTACTATCAATGCCGTCATGTCGCCCGTAGTAACGGGTGCGCACGGTATTCTGGAAAGCCAGATAGAAAATGTGGAATCATTACAGCAACAACGGGATGCTTTGGAGTACGAGGCACGTGTACGAGAGGGTAAGGAATGGCTTGTCAATGATGAGGTGTACGAGGAGAAATTCTCAGAACTCGGTATCCGGCAAATTGGCACAATGGTGTCGATGTGGTGGGAACATACGTGGTACAATATAAAAATGTGGTTCCGGCAGCTTGTAAGTGATTTCTTTGAGTTGCTCTACAATGCCGCCGGACTGACCATTGATACTTTGCGTACCTTCTTTCTGGTCGTCCTCGCCATATTGGGGCCGCTCTCTTTTGCCCTCTCTATTTACGACGGCTTCCAATCCACGCTGACCAACTGGATTTCCCGCTATATCAGTGTGTACCTGTGGCTGCCCGTAGCCGACATCTTTTCGGCGGTACTCTCCAAAATTCAGGCTTTGATGCTTCAGGCGGATATTGTCGCACTCCAAGACCCGTCCTATATCCCGGACGGAAGTAATGGCGTGTATATAATCTTTCTCATCATCGGTATTATAGGCTATTTCAGCGTACCGACCGTAGCCGAGTGGATTATCCAATCAGGTGGCGGAGCGAGCGGAGCAATGGGTGGTATCGCCCGTGCCGGAGCATTTACAGCAGGTGTTGGCGGTGCTGTTGCCGGAAACCTGATGGGCAGAGCAGCAGGTGGAGGTAGTAAGTCTTCCGGTGGTTCATCCGGCGGAGGTAGCGGTGGCGGAAGTGGTGGTAGTGGCCCTAACGGACAGAATTACCAGACAGGGGGCGGTGGCGGCCCTACGCCATAAAACCGTCGATTTATCAATTTTAATCATTAAAAATATGGAGTTTAAATCATTAAAAAATATAGAAAGCAGTTTCAAACAGATACGGATGTTCGGTATCGTCTTCCTCTGTTTGTGTGCGATAGTGGCGGTTTTCAGCGTAATCAAGTCCTATCAGTTCGCAGAAGCCCAGCGGCAGAAAATTTACATTTTGGACGAGGGCAAATCCCTTATGCTGGCACTCTCGCAGGACTTATCGCAAAACCGCCCTGTTGAAGCAAAAGAGCATATAAAAAGGTTTCACGAACTCTTTTTCACGCTCTCGCCCGACCGTTCGGCTATCGAATCCAATATCAACCGAGCCTTGTTTCTGGTCGATAAAAGTGCCTTTGCGTATTATCAGGACATGCAGGAAAAGGGGTATTATAACCGCATTGTGTCGGGAAATATTAACCAGACCATTCAGGTGGATAGTGTGGCGATTGATCTCAATGTTTATCCCTATCGTGCCTTGACTTACTCCCGGCAAATGATTATCCGGGAAAGTAATATCACGGAGCGTTCTTTGGTTACCCGGTGCAACCTTATCAACTCGGTACGGAGCGATAACAACCCGCACGGTTTTACGATGGAAAAGTTTGAAATAATCGAAAACCGCAACCTGCGGACATTAGCACGATAAAAATCATGGCAAAGAAAAAGAAACGAATCAATCCCTTGGAATGGGTGAGCGACCGCCTCCGCTATGCGTGCGGTTCGCTCAGTAAGGATGCCCGGATACTGATAACCATTTTCATGGTTCTGACACTTAGCGTGCTGTCTATCTACTTTACTATTTCCTCTATTTACCATATCGGTAAGGGAAACGGCGAAAAGATACAGATACAGCATATCGAAAAGTTGGAACTGGAACTTCAGCAGAAGCAATCGCTGTTGGATAGTGTAAAACAAGTAAACAAATTTAATTATGAGTACAGAGAATTTGAATCAGAATAAAGAAAAACCTGCCGAGGGAAAAGAGAAAAAAGAACTCACACCCCAAGAGTTGCAGAAGCGAAAGAAGATGATAATCTTCCCGCTATTGTTCCTATTGTTCGCCGGGTCGATGTGGCTCATTTTCGCTCCGTCAGGGGATAAGGGAGAGGAACAAAAGGTTGGTTTCAATACTGACCTACCTACGCCAAAAGAAAGTGGCATTGTGTCGGACAAGCGTGATGCCTATATGCAGGAAGCGATGCAAAACAAACAACAGGAAAAAATGCGCTCCTTACAGGATTTTGCCTTTAGCATAGGAGAAGAAAATGAAGCAGGGAAAGAACAAGTCAAAATAACTCCCCAATCGCCGGATTATTACAAAGAACCAGGGGCGGGTAACAGATCATCTTCCCGGAGCGGTAATGCTTTCCATAGTTCAAACAGTGCCTATCAGGATGTGAACCGTCAATTAGGTAGTTTCTACGAAGAACCTTCCACAAAAGCGGACGAACAGGCTCAACTTGCTTTGGAAGCACGCATACAGGAATTGGAACAGCGGCTTATTAATGAACAGGTGCGTAAGTCCGAAGAGGAAGAACAACTGGCGATGATTGAAAAATCCTATGCTATTGCTGCCCGCTATATGGGTGGCGGAGAACAGGCTCCCGGTGGTCATGCCCCTGTGGTACAAACAACAAACGGTAAGGTAGCCGTACAACCTGTTACACAGGTACGCCACAATGTGGTATCGCTATTGGCTGCACCGATGCCGGATTCGGTCTTTCTGGAAGAATTTGTAAAACCCCGGAATTGGGGATTCAATACAGTGGCGGGAAACGAAGATGTGAAAGAAAAAAACAGCATCAGGGCGTGTGTCTATCAGACGGTAACGATTACAGACGGGCAGGAAGTGGGCTTGCGCCTGCTTGAACCTATGAAAGCAGGGAATTACCTTATCCCCGCTAACACGGTGGTAACAGGCTCGGCACGTATCACAGGCGAAAGGATGGGTATTACCATTAATGCTATCCAACACGCTGGGAATGTTATCCCTGTTGAACTTTTTGTCTATGATTTGGACGGCGGGCAGGGTATTTCCGTTCCCGGCTCGGAGGAAATAAACGCTGTCAAAGAGATAGCCGCCAATATGGGGTCAGGTATGGGAAGCAGTATCACGATAACGGATGATGCCGGTTCGCAACTGCTGGCCGACTTGGGGCGAAGTGCCATTCAGGGAGCATCACAGTATGTCAGTAAAAAGATGCGGACAGTAAAAATAACGCTAAAAGCGGGCTATCAGGTATTGCTCCTGCCACCCCTGAAATAAAGACAACCACTAAAATTCCATTTTTATAACAATTAAAAAAAACAAGTAATGAAAAAGATTTTTTTGATGTTCGCTTTCGTAGCGACAGTATTTGCGGCTAACGCACAAGAAACCGTAGTTTCCACCAACCCCTCGACGGGTGATTATTTCGACGGTCTTACCCGTCCGCTTACATTCAACCGGATGATACCGCCCCATGCGCTGGAGGTTACATTCTCGAAAACGGTACACATCATTTTCCCGTCCGCAATCCGCTATGTGGATTTAGGCTCGGCAGATCTTCTCGCTGCAAAAGCCGACGGAACGGAGAACGTGTTGCGTGTGAAAGCCGCTTTGCGTGATTTCAGCAGGGAGAGTAATCTGGCGGTAATAACCGAAGATGGTGCGTACTATACTTTTAATGTGAAGTATGCAGACGAACCGGTAAAGCTCTCTATCGAAATGACCGATTTTATCCATGATGGCGAAGCGACTAACAGACCGAATAACGCATTGGACATATATATGCACGAACTTGGTCAGGAATCGCCCCTGTTGGTCAAATTGATTATGAAGTCTATCTATAAGAACAACGATAGGGAAATAAAGCATATCGGAAGTAAACGCTTTGGTATCCAGTATTTACTCAAAGGAATTTATTCGCACAACGGGTTACTGTATTTTCATCTGCAACTGAAAAACTCGTCCAATGTGCCTTTCGATGTGGATTACATCACTTTCAAGATTGTAGATAAAAAAGTAGCGAAGCGCACCGCCATTCAGGAACAGGTTCTCTGGCCGCTAAGAGCGCATAATAATGTAACGCTTATCGGTGGTAAAAAGAACGAGCGTACGATTTTCACCCTGCCAAAATTCACTATTCCGGATGATAAACACCTCGTTATCGAGCTTCACGAAAAAGAGGGCGGACGGCATCAGACCTTTACGGTAGAAAATGCCGATTTGGTACGGGCAAAAGTTATTAACGAACTGAAAACGAAGTAATATGAAACGGGCGGTATTTTTTATCGTAGTGGCGTTGTGTCTTGTCATGGGTGGCGAGGCACACGCCCAACGCGCCCTGAAAGGGATGCGTGGTTTGGAACTTAGGGGCGGTATGGTCGATGGTTTTCATACATCAGACAACCGTAACGAATTGGGTTATTACTTCGGGATTGCCATGAGTACATACGCTAAGAATGCCAATAAATGGGTATTCGGGGCGGAGTATCTGAACCGCTATTATCCCTATAAGGACGGGCGTATTCCTATGGCGCAATTTACCGGAGAGGGCGGCTATTATTATAAGTTTCTCTCCGATGGCTCAAAAACTTTTTTCTTCTCTCTCGGCGCATCAGCGCTGGCCGGATATGAAACCGTGAATTGGGGCGACAAACTGTTGTATGACGGCTCAACCATCCAAAACAAAGACCGATTCCTGTACGGTGGGGCGATTACTTTGGAGGTTGAAGCCTACCTGTCGGATAGGGTTATCCTCCTTCTGATGGGACGTGAACGCATCCTCTGGGGTACTTCCAGCGGACACTTCCACACGCAGTTCGGTATCGGGCTGAAATTTATGATTAATTAATAATAAACACAATGAAAAAGATAACATTCAAAAGAGCGCTTGCGCTCACGGCATGGCTGGCAGCCATCGTATTGATGTTTGTCGCCTGTGATAACGAATTGGACGTAAAACAGGTGTATAGCTTCGATCTGGAAACGATGCCCGTTCAGAAACGGATTACCGAGGGTGAAACTGTTGAAATAAGGTGTCAGGTAGTAAGGGAAGGCAATTACAGCGAAACGGCGTTCAAAATCCGTTATTTCCAACCTGACGGAAAAGGCGAGTTAAGACTGGATGACGGAACGGTATTTCTACCGAATGACCTATATCCGTTGAACAAAACAACATTCCGGCTCTATTATACTTCGCATAGCACAGATCAGCAGGTTATCGACGTGTACGTCGAAGATTCATTCGGACAGGTGGTTCAAAAAACATTTTCGTTTCAGAACGCCAAAGGGGATGATGAAGATGAGATTTCACAAAAAATATCAGACCATGATTATATGTAGTTTAATGGCATTCTACGCCCTTTGCTGGGTGTGGATAGCCCATTCGCTAAATAATGCTCCGACAGACGTAGAGTTGTGGGGAGAGGAAGTTGAATAAGTAAAGTACCCGGATTACTTCGGGTACTTATTTTAAATTATAGATTGACTATGAAATACTTGATGATATTCTTAACCGTTTTGCTGTATTTGTCGGCATCGGGACAACCGTTTGATTCTCTGAACAGAAGAACGGAAATAGAAGAATGTACGAAACATACATATTCTATATATGAATTTCAGCGGGTTGTCGATTCAATGCAAATGTCGATAGAAGAATTATGCGACTATCCCGTAATCTTTCCGGTTAAAGAGCCGATACGCATTTCATCGGGCTTTGGCTGGCGGATTCATCCTGTTTACAGGACAAGGAAATTTCATACAGGGATTGACATTCCAAAAACTAAAGGTACACCCGTGTATGCCGCCGGAAACGGAGTTGTAACTCGGAAAGGCTATTGTTATGGGTACGGAAACTTTATTGAGATTAAACACTCAGGCGGTTTCCGCTCATTCTATGCACATTTAAGCAGAACGATGGTAAATACAGGAGATTCGGTAAGCATAACCCAGCAAATAGCTTGTGTGGGCAATACAGGGGTAGCAACAGGGAGCCACTTGCATTATGAAATAAGGAAAGGTAAACGTTTTCTGAATCCGGCTGAATGGTACTACTGTCTATCGCTGATATGGAAAAACAACAATAAAACAGAAACAATATGAATTTTCTAAAATCTCAATTACAACCGGGAGAGGAAATAAAGTACCGTGCACGGATTCATTATTTCCTCTTTGTTGAACCGTTATGCCTATTTATGGTAGGCGGTTTTATCCTTTGTGATGTGTCCGGTCCAATAATGAAATGGCTCGGAATAACGGTGCTTTTTCTTGGGTTAGTATCGTTGGTGCAACGGATTTTTGTCAAGGTCGGCTCCCTGTTTGTCGTTACCAATCGTCGGGTAATACTTAAAACGGGTATCATCCGCAGACGGGTGGCAGAACTGGTGCTGAACAAGTGTGAAGGATTGCAGGCTACCCAAAGCGTTACGGGACGAATATTCGGCTACGGTACGCTCGTGGTAACAACAGGTGGTGCAACCAACTGTTATTACTTTGTAGCCAAACCTTTTGATTTTAAGCGGGCTATAAATGCCCAGATAGGATGAGATACAAAGACCGGAATATGATATATTTAGGAAAAAGATGTATCTTTGTAGTCCGGCATAGGACAATATAAATCCTGTTGTCCGGAGTGTAGGAAAGAACAGCATATTGTGGGGCTTTAGAAAACAGCCAAATTACAAAAGCTCACCCAAATATGATAGTTTCTCTTTCTGCCTGATCGTGTATATGTGCAAAATCATATATCGAAAGGGCGTAAGATTACAGACTATCATCAGTGGGCGGGCGCTTGGCTGTGCCTCTAAAGCCGATGTGTTTGTAATTCTTGCGCCTGTTTTCGTTTAATGATTTTAATATTACGAACATGAATGAGTCCGAAGAAGTTTCTAAAACGAGTTGTTGCGGATTAACCCGCCCAGAAGTTACAAGTCTATTGCAGCCTGTCATTGAACTGCATGGTATTGAGGTAAAAGATGACCGCATTGAATTTCCGGGCGTTCATCCTTTTGCTGAAGTTCCCGAATCCGAATTGCCGGATGAAATAAAAACGACAGCTATATTTTATAAAGATATAGCATCAATATCTCCTTTTGAAACTCGTGTTGAGGTGTTGTTGCAGTGTGGCGAACTCTATATCTTTTCTGCGACAGACAACGTTAAAACGCATATAAATACATACGGCGAGGGCAAAAATACAAAATCAGAAAAGCCGACTACTGCACAGGATGTTGCAGGGAATATCTGGGACGGACTGGATAAAACCCTGGCATCGGGCAAGAAATAGAACTGAAAAAGCGATGGTTTATAACTTATTGAGAAACATCTGTCAAGCAATTTTGTCAGGTGTTTTTTTATGGATACTTTTGCAAGAAATAAAATTTCGCATGGAAAGACAATTACCTTATACGTTAAGTTATAAAACTCTTGATTTTTGGAGGAGGATAGAAATTATATTTCTTTGGTCAGTGTTCTCTATATCAATAGTTTTTTCGGTACTCAGCCTTGATTGTGTATCTAAGCTACATAGCTTTGATACATTGATTAAGTGTCTCAATGTGCTAAATTATATATCCTTAATTGGCTATGGGATATTATATATTGTGGTTGAAATAATTATGCAACCAATTGCCGCAGGTGAAAGAAGAAAAGGATTTATTGATAATTCTTTGGGGACGAAGTTGCTTGAAAAATCAGTTACAGGCTACTATGACAACGATTCGATTAAAGATGGAGCATATAAAATGATGGTCAATTGTTATGAGAACTGCTATTTTACATACAACATAGTAAAACATATGCTATTGAGAACAATATGTAAGAATGGGGTACTATTTTTTGTGTTGTTGCTTTTTGCTTATTATGGCTTCAAGGATAATGCTATCGCTATTCCTATATTGCAGATATTTTTATCGTCATTATTTTTCATAGAGCTGGTTTACCACTTGGTGTTCTATTTCAAATTAAAGAGTTTGTGCGAGCAGTTTAGAAACATCTTCTCAGATAAGCAAAGTCAGATTAAAACTACACAGTATGCTATCTATATGACCCTTGAGTACGAAACAGCATTAGCCTATAATAAGTCTCCAAATAGCAATTCTGTGTACAAAAAGCTGAATAACAAATTGACGGCAGAGTGGGAAGATATAAAAGTGAGATATGAGATTAAATGATATGCCACTCTATACAGTTGAAAGTGTGCTCCAAGGGCATCCCGATAAAATATGTGACCAAATAAGTGATGCTATTTTAGACGCATATCTGGAAAAAGACAAAGATTCTTGTGTAGCTATTGAATGCTTAGGTTGTGGAAACAATCTTATTATTGCAGGAGAAGTGAGTGATCTGAATCTAATCAACATTGAAAACGTTGCGAATGATACATATCTTCAAATTGGTTATAGAGACAAACTTAAAATCACAAATCTACTCACAGAGCAATCAAATCAACTCAATAAAGCCATAAGTAATGGAGGGGCGGGAGATCAGGGGATAATGTATGGCTATGCCATAAACAATGAGTTTAATTATTTACCCTACGGCTTCTATTTGGCAAACATGATAGCAAAAGCAGTTGATAATTATAGAAAAACGGTTGATTTTCTTCGTCCAGACGGAAAAATTCAGATAACAATTAATCAGAATATAATAGAGAGTTTGGTTGTAAGCATTCAGCATATTGAAGATATTAGCCTCGACTACATAAGATATGAAGTCGCCCGAAAGATCCTCCCTGATTATATAGATTCATCGGGGGTAAATATTCAAATTAACGAAAATTCTCATTTTGTAAATGGCGGTTTTTCAAACGATACAGGTCTAACTGGAAGAAAAATAATGGTAGATACTTATGGGGGATTAGTCGCTCATGGGGGTGGTGCGTTTTCAGGGAAAGACCCCAGTAAAGTAGATAGGATAGGCGCTTATATGGCAAGGTTCGTTGCCAAAAACATAGTTGCAAATGATTTGGCAAAAGAGTGTCAGGTATCAGTTGCATACACATTTGGAGACCCAAATCCTGCGATGTTGAGTATATCTACTGAAAAAGAAGAAAATTCATCAAAGTTATCCAGTTTTATCAAAACGCAATTTGACTTTAGACCTTTAGCTATTATAGAGAGACTTGGGCTAAGAGACGTTCGCTTTCTTCCCACAGCATCTTATGGACATTTTACAAACCCCCAATATAATTGGGAGCAAATAATTTCATTATAGTTTGATGAAATTGCGTTACGGCTTTTTGTTACTTTTTCTCCCGGTTATTTGTGGTAGTCATGGAAAAAGTAACGGCGGAAAAAATCCGCCGTCCGTTTATGTTATATCAGTTCCAAACATATTATTGAAGTATGCAACTAACTCCTTCCTATGTAAACTATCCCAATACAGGGATGCAGGATGATACGGTTCATGCCGTCCGATTTCATAAGCAATATCCATTTTTGTAAAACGTTTACCTTGATTATACCGCATTTCTGTACCCTGCAACCAACGTGAACGACGGTTTTGTTGTTGAATCGGGAGCAGTTGTTCCAACATATAGGCATAATTTTCGCCTACGGTGTGTCCGCTTTCCATTTTATACGGACTGTCTTTACATCGCTTACATTCATCAATAGCGGCATTCAAATCGGTTACTTCGATTGTTGCCCCTGTGAGGTCTTTAATTTTGAGTTCCATTTTATTGATTTTTTGATTTATACCAACTATCCCTGTAATTATCTCCGATGAGCGAAAAAACGCCTGTATCCTCGCTTTCTTGGGCGTATTTCTTGGCTTCGTGTATGGTCGGAAACTCGCCCAATTTCCGAAAACCGATGAATAGTATATACATGACTTATATTATTTCGTGGATTGTTGATGCTATATTGCTTGATAGCCACTCCTTAACATATATCATGTTGTATTCAGATGTGATAATGGCTGTTAGGGCATCAATTTGAGTGAACCGTGTACTTTCATAGCTGTCTATCCATTCTTTAAGGTTTATTGCACCCCAATTTTTATATCCATCTGCAAACATCTTGTCTATTTCTTCAATACTTCGTGCAAATTCAACCTTAATGGTTTTGTAGTTTTCATCTATTATTTCAAGATGTCGCAAAGAGCCGAAATTATCATGCAGACGGGCGAATGACCATCCTGTTTGATAAAGACCGTTTCCCCATTGATGAGGCTTATCATAGTGTACCAATACTTCTGCGGTGTGTTCGCTTATTTTTATGTCCTCAATTACTCCCGTAACCATAAGTCCGCTAAATACGCACTTGCATCGCTTTCCAATCAATTCTTCGTTTACTTCTTTTGCTTTCATATCATCATTTTTTTAAGGCATTATTTAATAGGCGGTCTTCTATATCATCGTAGATGTCGTTAAACCTGTCTTGATATTCTTTGTAGAATGAGCCGTTTTCGTCGCACATATCCTCACGGTCTTTGTTATACTCGGCTTCAAGTTGCAGGTCTGCCAATTCGCTAATGATTTCCATTTGCAAGGAGTGCGCATCGTCTTCGTCAAGCGTTATTATACCTTTACAGTGTTTCCAATATGTATAAATATTCTCTCTATCCTGTTGTTGTACCTTGCCCCAAAATATACGGAAATGGTAATCCGTTGCCGTTTGGCTGTCTATACCCGAAATGACCGATTTTATTTCGTTGGTCATATACTCCCACCATTGGTTGGCATCTTTGTACCATTGGTACGGGTTATCCTGTATTACATTACCCTTTAGAGCGTAGATATTGTGTGTATGCAAATAGCACCCTGCGTTCCTTCGCCAGCACAACCGCAACCAATCTTCATTACCTGTTCCCTCTAACTCCCTGTACTTTTCAAGGGCTTCTTCTACGTCTGAAACATAGATTATTTTCCTGTTGTTGTTGATGGCGTTTGCTAACGTATAGGCGTACAAATCTGCATCACAGTGATGAAGGAAGTTTGTACCTCTTACGCTAAATCCGTTCTCTGTTTTTACTATTCTACACCTTTTCATATCATTATGTATTATTGTGATTGATTACTTTGTTATGCTGCCAATCGTTGTTCTATGAGTGGCATATTGTTATTTACAAGTGAAACTATCTGACTATGATGTTCGCTATTCTTGTTACATAATCCTCTGCATTGAATAACTTTCAGTTTGGAAATAGATACCTCTACGGTTTCAATGCGTTTGCCGTCAATGGTTGCCGATAGGATAAGAGAATCTTCTTTAGAGGAATAACCACCTACACAATGGTGCATTGCCTGTCCCTCTGCTACTATTTCCTGTACGCTTTCAAGTACACGGACACTGATACGCCCATCGGAAAATATAAGTCCGAAAAACTTGGCTTTAATCGCCTTAAATTCGGCTTCCTTTTCAAGTTGCTTTTCCAATTCCGCTTGTGCATCGGCTTTGGCTTTCTTCAGCATATATCGGTCATGCTCGGCTTTGAGGTCTGTCGGGCATACATATTTGGCATTATAGAGGTCTTTACCGAAGAATCGGAGATTGTCTATATAGTCGCACCAAAGCGTTGCATCGTTGATTTTATAGCCGTTGCGGATGCAGATGCGGACGGATTGCCAATACTTGTCGATATTCTTCCAACCGCTGTCCATGATACGCTTTAGTAGCTTGGTGTATCCTGTCTTCATCAGCGTTTCGGCTCGGCTGTCGGTTAGTAGGGTGCGGAATAGGTCTAACGGCTTTTGTCCGTATAATCCCTTTTTGTAGCCTGTCCTTTTTAGTTCGGGGATTAGTTTCATTCGGGGGTAAACTACACCTGTAAATATTTTATCATATACATTTATGTAAAACTTGTTATTACTGTTTTCGCTACGCAGTTCTAAATCGGTGTGGAATATCCACGCATCATAGTAGCAAGTCCCCATTGTCTGACGGAGTTTTGCGAATGTGCAGTGCTTTCCATTGGGAGCAATCCACCGTTGCATAACCTCTGAATAATCGTATTTGGGCGTTTCTCCGACCTTAACCGAACAAAATAGCATTACAGAGCGCAATACCTGATAACCTGCATGGGCGGTTACTACCGTCATGTAGTAACGGGTGCTGAATGTTCGTTTCTTGGTGGTTTCTACCGTTAGTTTGGTATTGCAGTTCGGGCAGTTGCAATCCGTTAGGGTGGCAACCAAATACCCTGCACCCTGCCACGAATGACCGCATTTAGTACAGGTTATCACTCCCTTATCGGTTCTGCGCCCGATATGGTCGATGCCGTTCTCACAACCCCACTCAATCTGTTCTTTCGTGAGTTTCGGCAGGGTTTTACTCGCTTCTACTACTTGTTTTTGGAATTTATTCTGCGGTTTCATGGCTCAAAAATTGAATAGGTTGGGTATATTATTTACTTCGGGTTGCTTGGCTTTCGGCTTGGCATTACCCTGTTTCATTTTGGCATAGGCTTCGTCCTGTACTTTCTGAATGGCTTTTTGCCGTGCCTTTGCTTTTTCTTCATCGGTCAGAATAATGGCGTGGTTTACCACTACATTGCAGTTGATTTGCTTGCCGACCTCGATATTGTCCTCATCGTAATAGTGCAGGGCAAGGGAGTAGATTTCATCGTCCGCAAATCCACATATTCCGCTTTGCCTAACATAGTTGAGAATGTAGGTTATACAATCGTCAATGTTCTTGTTTGGCTTGGCATAGACAGGGGCAAACAGTTCATCGGTCTGCGCTCTCTGTTCCAAATAATTCTGTATCGTTACTTTGAAATAATCGGTTGCTTTATTTTCTGTTTTCATCGTTTTTGGGATTTGTGGGGCGAATTGCTCCGCCCCATGTGAATACTTAATCTAATCCGAAATAATAGGCTAAACGCTGTTCTTGGGATTTAGGAAAAATCCAACCTGCTAACCTCTTTCCGTTGAATGTCAGATGACTGTTAAATCGTCCGCCCATTGCTTTGAGTTCGTCTTTGATTGACTTGGTATCTCCGAAAACGGCTACCGCTTTGGCTGAATACTCTACTAATGTGCAACCGCCTGTGTTTTCCTCTGTCGGTTTGCTTTGTGGCGTTGTATCGGTCTTTTTGAGGTGTATATTATCTTTATCCCCTGCGGTGTATGCAAAATCTTCAATCGTGCGTTCACGGTTATACACAGGCTCTTTTTCGATTATCCAACCGCTGTACTTGCTCGCTCCCAAGTAGTAACCATCGCCCATGCTATATTTTTCACGGTGTTCGTAGTCCTCGTTAAACTCTGCTAAATAGGCGGTTTCCTCAAAGTTGGATGCGTGTTTACGCATTTCGGAAAACAAGTCCCTTTTATGCTTTGAAAAACCGATGATAACCGTCCGCTGTGTATTATATGCGTAGTAGTCAGTATAGCTGTCGCTCTCATTTTGTCTTAAACGTGCTACGATAACCGCCTGTGCATCTTCGGGAAATATCTCGGCAAAGCGTTTGCGCCCGATTTCCTTAACCTGCTCTACTCTGATTTTTTCCTGCTCGGCTTTTTCGTCTTCGGCTTTCTTCTTGTCCTTTGCTTGCTGAAGAAGTATCGCCACCTCGAAAGCGTCCATAAATTGAGGGTTCTCGCTGTCGTAGTAGTAACCGATGCCGAATTTTTCACTCAACGGTCGGATAATGTCTGCCGTCTGAAAATCCTTTGTCCGCTGGTTCACCAACTTGTAAGCAATGCCCCAATCGTTTTTGCGGACTTCGTACACTACATACCTGTCATAGCTGTAACCCTCCATTTGGATAATCTGACCCACCTCTACCACTTGTTTGGCTCGGTCTATCTCCTTGTTTGCTCCTAATAAAAATACTTTGCTCATAATTGTCGGGATTAAAAAATGTAAGTGAATAAAAACCAGAAAAAGCCTATCAGCGCAATGAGAGAGAAAAGGCAGGATGCGATACCCTTTAGGATATTCCAACAGAAAACCACGCCCAAAACCACCCAAATAAAGTCCACGCCCCACACATAAAAACCTACTGCGGTCGCTACTATCTTTACCACCAATTTTATGCTGAATGGAAGGTTGATAGATTCCTGTTTCCTATTTATTTTTTCTATTGTTCTCATAACGTCTGACTTTTTTTTTATGCCGTAACGGAGCCGGTATGATGAGTTCTGTTTCAGAAGCCATAAAAAGGTAGGCGGTAGCTCACGCAAGATTTTTGTGAAAAATACGCAACGTCGCTCCGGCGATGTCGGAAGATTTTTCACAAAACCGCTCGCGGCTTGAACTTGCGGGGGCGTAGGCGCCGGAAATACCTTTGCTGCTGACAACAGAACCATCAATTAAAATCGGCTCTTACGAGGCATACAAAAAATGAGGAAGACGTTATATCGAGGGAACGGTAGAAAAAACTATATCAGTGATTGGTTATTATGAAAAACAATCACTGCAACCGCCGAATTTATAGGCGCTTGACTTGTGTTGGCTGCCAGTCTGATTTAGTTGGTAGCCACTCTATGCCATAGAAAAATAGAGCGGTAAATAGCTGAATGGGAATGTCTATTTTTGTTTCTCCGGGAATACAAGATGTAGAAATATGGAAATAATTAGCATGAGTATAAAAGTTTTCGACACCTTAGCGCAGCGTGTAGAAGATATTGAGGAAAAGGCGGAAAGATTATACCGCCGACAGGAAGATTTAGGTCTGAAAAAATGGTTAGACAATCAGGACGTTTGTGAAATTTTGGACATAACCAAACGTACCTTGCAAAGCTATCGGGAAAAGGGGCTGTTACCTTATAGTCGTATAGAGTATAAGATACGTTACAAGCCGGAAGATGTGCAAAAATTACTGCAATCTTCGGCTCATCAACCGAAAAAAATGTAGGTCATGAATAATTTAATTGAAAAAAGCGATCCGCGTGTGATAGACCTTTTCCGGCGGTTGGAAAAGGCAAGTAGCCTGATTGAGAAATTGGAAGTCCCTTCCCGTCGTTCTTTTAACGGGCAACGCTTCGTTACCGACCGGGAACTTTCGGAACGGCTGAGAGTAAGCCGCAGGACATTACAGGAATACCGTTCCGCAGGAACCATTCCCTATTACTTGATCTGTGGTAAAGTCCTTTATAAAGAATCAGAAATACAGCAATACCTGGAGGATTCTCGAAAGCAGACCATCGACCAACAGGAATTGGTATAAACAAGAAACGACCCGCAAATAGGGTCGTTTCTTGTTTCCAAAATATAGCAATCAATTCAGCATAGCATTCATACCGGGAATTTTCCAAAGTATGACAGGATTTAATGCTTGTTCGGTAATCCACTCACGGAAATATTGTGCCTGTCGGGATTTTAGCCGGAAAGCCAAAGCCGTTATCATTTCCAGATTATAGAGTGTCAATATACTGCCCTTGCCGTTCTCTCTATGACGGCAAACTGCATCCTCCTGTAATATCTCGCTTTTCAAGATAGAACGGATATTACTGCCTATTGCCGAAATAAAAACTCCGAAAAGGTCAGCGATTTCATGCTGGGTAAGCCAAACGTTACCTGCCACCGGACGGATTGTTACCCGTCCTTCTTCTATTTTGATAGATGTTGTATTCATTTTATTGGTTGTTTAGGGGTTGAACATTCTTGTTTATCTTTCTATTTCCGGGATAACGGATAGCCGCCCGGAGCGATTCATCTTCATACAATGTAACTTTATTAGCTTTAGATGCCGTTCGGGATTTAAGCCGTTTCATATCTTCATCCACTTTTTTATCGGTTACTTTGGCGTATATCTGTGTGGTGGTGATATTCTTATGTCCCATCATCCGGCTTACTGTTTCAATGGGAACGCCTTGTGAGAGCGTAATATGCGTTCCGAAATTATGGCGGGCTTTGTGGAATGAAATATGTCCGGTACTGCAAATCTTAGCGATTTCTTTCAGAAGTGTTCCCATATAACCACGTCCGTAAACTTTGAATATACGTTTACCTGTTCTCTCCGGACGGTATTTCTCCATAATTTTCAATGGTATTTCCAGCAGGCGCACATTAAATTCCGTCCCCGTTTTCTGTCTTTTCATGTGAATCCATAGGCTTCCGTCAGAAGCCTGCTCAATATGCTCGTCCGATAACCTTGTAAGGTCGGCATGGCACAATCCGGTGAACGTCGAAAAAACGAACAAATCACGGGCACGGCGTAAATTGGGTCTGTCGAGTTGGCACTGCATCAGTTTCTCCAAATCTTCCAGTTTCAGATGGCGGCTCTTTAGCGGTGGCAATTCGGGAAATAGTTTCATATAAGGATCGCGCCGGAGCGTTCCCTGATTGAAAGCCCGCTTGGTTATTTTCTTGAAGTTATACAGATGTTGATGCACCGTTTTTTGCTGTAATCCTCGATCTGTCCTTAAAAAGAGTTCGTAATCTTCGTAAAAACGAAGGTTAAGACTGCGGAGCATTACATCATCAGCATCGTACTTTTTCCTGATAAATGCCAGCAAATGATTATAAGAAACCACATAGAGGTCATGCGCCTCTTTTTTACGATCCACACCAACCCGTTTTTTAAACTCGTCGTTATGTTCTTCAAAAAGTTTCATCAGCGTAAGCGGTTTTTGGGCGATACCTTTCAGGGCGTTCTTAACGAGTTCGGCTGTAACAAACCCCAAACTATCCTTTATTTCCTTATGATGGTTCTTAATGCGTTCCGTAAGTTGGTCGATAGACTTGTTTACTTGGAGCGCATTTTGGCTACGCCCTGCGGCACGCCCTTGTGTTGAATCCCAGAGGGATGGATTAACAGAAACTTTCGTTCCCACCTGCTGGGATTCTGCATCAATACTTATATTACACAATAGCTGGCACATACCATCCTTGCGGATTTTAGTACGGTTAATATAGAATAAAATCGCAAACGTGCTGCGCCGTTTATCTTTCTTGTCTTCTTTATTTTTTGCTTCCATGATTGAAATATATTAAAGTTATTAAATAGCAAATTTGAATTTCCCGGCGATACGTTTCTCCAACGCTTTCATATCCTCATCAATCTTATCGTTGGTGATTTTCGCATAAATCTGTGTTGTCGCAATCTGGCTGTGTCCGAGCATCCGGCTTACCGTTTCGATGGGAACGCCCTGTGAAAGAGTGATTTCCGTGGCGTATGTGTGCCGCCCGCAATGCCAGGTCAGCCGTCGGGTAACACTACATATACGGGCGATATTTTTCAATTCCCGGTTCAATTCCCCATTGGAAAACATTGGCAACAGCCGTCCATCGGATGCAGTTCCCCGATAGCGTTCAAGAATTTGCAAAGGGATTTCGAGTAAGGGAATCTCATAGTCTATGCCGGTTTTATCACGGAATGTTTTTATCCAGACTACATTATCTTCGGCAACCGAAACATCATCGTCAGTTAATTTGCACATATCGCAGTACGGGATTCCGGTATAGCACGAAAAGAGGAATAAATCACGGATAAGGTATTGTTTCGCCGTGATAAGAGGTGTTGTCATCAGCTTATTCAACTCCTTACGGGTAAGATATTTTTGCTGGCATTCAGGACGTTCCGGCTCATAACCGGCGAAAGGATTTTTAGTTATGATACCCTCGGTTATGGCATCCCCGATAATAGTACCCAATCGGGTAGTAAGCAATACAATCGTACCCGGAGCAAGCCGACGATCAATCTTTAGATAGAGGTCGAATTTATCAATAAACGACCTGTCCAATGCGGCAAAAGGAATATCTGAAAGCCTGTATTTTTCTTTCAGAAAATTAGTGAGATGATTAAGGGCTTGCCAATATCCTTTTTCCGAACCCTTTTTTCGGTTTACGCCGATGCGTTTATCGAAGTTTTCATTGTGGGTGCGAAAATAAGATAATAGAGTTTCCTGTCCGGATGCCATACCCAGCAAAAGATTCTTTACATCTTCGGCTGTTACACCATCCCTTACTGCCGACAGTTCCCGGTAATACGATAGGGCGGATGCTCTGATTTCGTCCAACTGCCGGTTAATCTCATTTGCAGTATGGCTTTTCCCGGTGGCACGGCCGGATGCCCATAAATCTGCCGGAACAGTCATTTTTGCACTAAAGATGGTTTCTGAGAATTTACCGATTGAAAGCCTTGCCATTACGGGGCTTTTGCCATCCTTTTTTGTTTCATTTCTTTTCAGGTAGAAAGACACCTTTACTTCTTGTTTCATGACTCTGTTATTTAAGTGTAAAATTACCTGTAACAGAGTTATTTTCAGTGATATAAAATAGAGAGCCAACAAGAAGCAATCTCCAATTTTATATTAAAAATCCGTCTTTTCGCCGTTAATGCGAAAAAAGGGTTATTTTTGAAAGATGATTTTAGAAAAACAAGTGCTCTTTGAGGTAATTATCTTTATTCAGGCTGTTTTTGCTTCCTTATTTGACTAATTCAAAAGGCAGTATTTAGGTAGCAAATCTTTCGCTTAACTGCTCCATATTCTTCCACTTTGCCTATCAGAAGAATATAGCGAAACAACGCCGAACAGTTCTAATTACCAAATACTTACTCTATTCCTCCAAATTTTGCCATTCTTTGCGATAATCTTGTTATCTTTGTCATAGATGTAGCTATGCTAACATAGTTAATCATCTGTATTAGAGAACGTTTCTTTTATTACCTGATTCCTGGAATTCGGCAAAATTCAAAGTTATGAGTGGTAATAAGCAAACGGGTCTCACGCACCTTCATGTATATACTTTTGTTATATATCGAACGGAGCGTGAGACTGTTGCTTTTATGTCATCATAACGGCTTGCCGAAGCCCCAGGAAAAGACATATAGCAGCAGTTCTCACGCTTTTTTTAGTTAACCATAAGCGAAAAAGTATAAAATGAAGTCACACACAAAGAACTTACGTTTTAACCATAACCCCTTAAATCTGATACTCGGCACCAGAAAGAAACAAGGTCTGCGCATCGGTTATATGGAGGCTGCACTGGATGGCTTCTATCTTAACTGTATAGAAACCGGAGTACACCCGGAAAAACTAAGTAAACTATTATCAGATAAGTTCCATTGCACAGATGCAATTTCTTCCTGCCAGCTATTCCTATTCCTCATCAACGAAGGCGACAGAGCCTCCTATTCTATTATGGTCCCCTATTTACTCTCTACCGAAAACCTAAACCAGTTTGAAAACACCATCCGCGAACGCTTCTACGGAGTAGACCGATTCATTCAACAGGGCAGAAATCTATACAAATTCAAAGAGTATATAGAAGAAAGAGGAGAGCCGATTGTATGGATTAACGACTTAGAGAGAGGAGTGATCGGATGGGATATGGCACAAGTTGTCGGGCTGGCCCGGGCTGCCAAAGACTGCGGCTACATCACCAAAGAACAAGCATGGGAATACATCGAACAGGCGAGCACGTTATGTTCCGAAATCCTCCGCACACCGGAAGAAATAGACAAAAGTTTCCTCATCGGAGGAGCGATGAAATCGAATAAAATTGAAGATTGGGAGGAATTAATCCTGTGTTACTCTCTGCTCAGGAACAGTGGGGAGTAGTTATTTCTCACGGGCGACCACGTAATCCAGATAAGTCCGCAGGGCAAGGCAAATATTTGAATCCGGCAAGGCAGCCAGCAAATCAAAGGCCTTCTTTTTATATTGTTCTATTGTACGACAGGCATATTCAATACCTCCATTATCTTTGGTAAACTCAATCAGACGTACGATTTCATCAGGAGTTGCCGTACCTTCCTTCACCTTGAACGCTATCTGTTCCGCCCACGCATCTTTCGTTGTATTCAATGCATACAGGGCAGGCAGCGTCAGCTTACCTTCCAGCATATCATTACCAGTCGGTTTGCCGATCTTCTTGCTATCAAAGTAATCGAAAATATCATCCTTAATCTGAAAACAGATACCAATATATTCGCCCAACAGACGGGCAAAAGCGACTTCCTCCTCACCCACCTGCACTGACAAGGCAGCCGCCTCGGCACAAGCGGCAAAAAGAGCCGCTGTTTTCTTACGTATTACGTCAAAATAAACTTCCTCCGAAAAGCTATGATTACTTACATTCGAAAGTTGAAGCAACTCTCCTTCAGCTAGTTTCTGCCCCAGCGAAGATACCAGACGGATAATCTCATAATTATTAGTCTGCTCCGCGTGCACAAGGCTTGTAGCCAGCAGATAATCACCCGCCAGTACAGATACCTTATTATTAAATACAGCATTTACCGAAAGCTGACCGCGACGCTCGGTACTTTCATCGACTACATCGTCGTGCACCAAACTGGCTGTATGAAGCAATTCCAAAGAAACTGCCGCATGAAGGGTGGCAGGAGTCACAGCCCCATAAAGGCGTGCTACCAATAAGACAAGAATAGGACGCATCATCTTGCCATTCCTCTTGCGTATATGAGTTATTACGCTGTCGAGCAATGCATTCGAATCGGAAAGAGGGGTGTCAAAAAGAGCTTTAAAATCCTCCAGTTCCGCTTCTATCGGGGTTTTGATAAGAGAGATACTATCCATTCACAACACTATTTGAGCACAAAAGTAATAATAAAACGCTTAATACGGTATTTTTTTGTACTTTTACCATGAAAAATTAATTAAATCTATGGAGTCAGACAATAAATTATTTCTTTTAGACGCTTATGCACTGATATATCGGGCTTATTACGCCTTTATCAAGAATCCCAGAATCAACTCCAAAGGGTTCAATACTTCAGCTATCCTCGGATTTGTCAATACCCTCGAAGAGGTGCTGAAAAAGGAGAATCCGTCACATATAGGAGTAGCCTTCGACCCCTCCGGACCGACCTTCCGCCACGAAGCTTTCGAGCAATACAAAGCCCAGCGTGAAGAAACTCCGGAAGCCATCCGCCTCTCCGTACCTATTATAAAGGATATCATCCACGCTTACCGCATCCCAATTCTGGAAGTGACAGGATACGAAGCCGACGACGTGATCGGAACTCTAGCCACAGAAGCCGGACGTCAGGGCATCACCACCTATATGATGACTCCCGACAAAGACTACGGCCAGCTGGTGACGAACAACGTATTCATGTATCGCCCCAAACATACGGGAGGTTTTGAAGTGATGGGCATCGAAGAAGTGAAAGCGAAGTTCGATATCCAGTCGCCCGCACAAGTAATCGACATGCTCGGACTGATGGGCGATGCCTCCGACAATATCCCCGGCTGTCCCGGTGTCGGTGAAAAGACTGCCCAGAAACTAATCGCCGAATTCGGAAGTATCGAAAATCTGCTGGAACATACCGACCAACTGAAAGGAGCCTTGAAAACAAAAGTAGAAACCAACAAGGAACTGATTACTTTCTCCAAATTCCTTGCTACTATCAAAATCGATGTTCCTATCCAACTCGAAATGGACAAGCTCGTCCGCGAACAAGCAGACGAAGATTCACTCCGACAAATTTTTGAAGAACTGGAATTCCGGACACTGATCGACCGGGTACTGAAAAAAGAAAATTCTGCCGGCGGAGTAACAATGGCAACCGGAAGCAAAACGGCAACGGCCAAAAGTGCTCCCTCTCCTCTTCCACTTTTTCCCGAAGAAGGAGGAGCCATACAAGGCGATTTATTTGCGAATTTTACGGGCAATGAGGCAGGCGAAGCCAAAAAATCGAATCTAGAGACGTTAGAAACGCTTAATTGCGACTACCAACTCATTGATACAGAGAAGAAAAGAGCTGAAATCATTCAAAAGTTACTTACATCTAAAATTCTCTCGTTAGACACGGAGACTACAGGAACGGAACCAATGGACGCCGAACTGGTCGGAATGAGTTTCTCTATCACCGAAAATCAGGCTTTTTATGTGCCGGTCCCCGACAATCGTGAGGAAGCATTAAAAATCGTCAACAAGTTCCGTCCGGTCTTCGAAAATGAGAACTCATTGAAAGTCGGACAAAATATCAAGTACGACATGATCGTTCTTGAAAATTACGGAGTGCAAGTGAAAGGTGCGCTCTTTGATACGATGATCGCCCATTACGTTCTTCAACCGGAACTTCGTCATGGAATGGACTATCTGGCAGAAATCTATCTTCACTATCAGACCATCCACATCGACGAACTGATAGGTCCGAAAGGGAAGAACCAGAAAAACATGCGCGATCTCGACCCGAAGGATATCTACCGCTATGCCTGCGAAGATGCAGACGTAACACTGAAGCTCAAAAACGTCCTGGAGAAAGAACTGAAAGAGAACGATGCCGAACGTTTGTTTTATGATATCGAAATGCCGCTTGTACCCGTATTGGTCAATATAGAACGGAATGGGGTATTGCTGGATACGGAAGCGCTCAAACAATCGTCTGTTCATTTCACCGCTCAGATGCAACGCATCGAGCAGGAAATTTATGAACTGGCAGGCGAAACCTTCAATATCGCTTCGCCCAAACAAGTAGGCGAGGTACTGTTTGACAAACTAAGAATCATCGAAAAAGCGAAGAAGACCAAAACCGGTCAGTACGTCACTTCGGAAGAAGTGCTCGAAAGCCTTCGGCATAAACATCCCGTAGTAGAAAAGATTCTGGAACACCGCGGACTGAAGAAACTGCTGGGAACTTATATCGATGCACTTCCCCAACTGATCAACCCGCGCACGGGACGGGTACACACGTCTTTCAACCAGACCGTCACCTCTACCGGACGCCTCAGCTCCAGTAACCCGAATCTGCAGAATATTCCTATCCGCGACGAGAACGGTAAGGAAATCCGCAAGGCATTTATCCCTGACGAAGGCTGCCTGTTCTTCTCTGCCGACTATTCGCAGATAGAACTTCGTATCATGGCACATCTCAGCGAAGACAAGAATATGATCGACGCCTTCCTCAGCAATCATGATATCCACGCAGCTACAGCTGCCAAAATATATAAGATCGACCTGAAAGACGTAGACTCCGATATGCGACGCAAAGCGAAAACCGCCAACTTCGGTATCATCTACGGCATCTCCGTATTTGGCCTTGCAGAGCGAATGAACGTAGACCGAAAGGAAGCCAAAGAACTGATCGACGGCTATTTCGAAACTTATCCAAGCGTGAAAGCCTATATGGAGAAGAGTATCCAGATAGCTCAGGAGAAAGGGTATGTAGAAACGATTTTCCACCGGAAACGCTTCTTGCCGGACATTAACTCACGAAACGCCGTTGTACGCGGCTATGCCGAGCGAAACGCCATCAACGCACCGATTCAGGGAAGCGCCGCAGATATCATAAAGGTAGCAATGGCACGCATTTATCAGCGATTCCAGACAGAAGGCATACAAGCTAAAATGATATTGCAAGTACACGATGAATTGAACTTCAGCGTGCCCGTCAACGAAAAAGAACGTGTAGAAGAGATCGTTATTGAGGAAATGGAACACGCTTACCGTATGCACGTTCCCTTGAAAGCAGATTGCGGCTGGGGCAAGAACTGGCTCGAAGCACACTAAAACAAGGTTTATCCTGCCATAACAAAACAGGATAAATCAGCTAAATAATGGAGAGGATGAGTTATAACATTATTTAACCCACTATCCAGAAAGCTAGGAAAAAGATCACTTCCCCAACGAAGTGTTTCATTCTATATCCGGCAGGTTGACTGCCGGATATTTTTTTGTCACCAATCTTGGCAAAAAGCAAGGTATCACCTTAGCCATCATCTGACATTTTGATATTATTTTAGCTTTATATTTGTATAAATACCGAATAAATATATAACTTTGCAGCGTAATACAAGAGTATTACTAGACAAATGAAAGAATAATACTAAAATCAAATAGCCATGAAAACAAAAGTATCTTTAAAAATGTTTGTTCTATCCGTAGTTCTTCTCATGACCTCTTTTGTTGCTTCTGCACGCAGTTATGATGGTCAGTTGGTTTATAATCCAGTAGAAGAAAATGGAGTAATGGTAGGTCAGACCGTTTACAAAATGAACGGAAGTACACTTGCCAACTATATGAAGTATAACTACAAGTACGATGACAACAAGCGCATGATTGAAAGCGAGACCCTGAAATGGAACAGTACCAAAGAGGAATGGGAAAAAGATCTCCGCATCAATTATACATACGAAGGAAAAACTGTAACAACCAATTACTATAAATGGAACAATAAGAAACGCGCTTACGTGTTAGTTCCAGAAATGACAGTGACCATGGACAATACTAATTTGTAACAGCATTTTTTTAACAACATACTCTCTCATTCTAATATTCTAACAAATAGAAAACGCCGTTCCTGATGAAGAAACGGCGTTTTCGCATCTATCTTAAGAAGTAATTGTCACAACACAAAAAACCGGTCCTGCAACCCTTTCAGAAAACTTCGGGAAATCACCAAATCACTCTTATCATGAAAAGGCGGATAGAGCTGACAACACTTCCCATCAATCATCGCCAGATAATTAACATTAACAATAGCCGACTGACTGATCTGAATAAAAGCTTGTGAATAACCAATGATATCTTCGGCTTTTGTATTTCGCTTCAGATTCAATCGGGTCTGATTGAACAGGACTACCTGCCACTGCCGCTTGTCTTTCAGATATTCGAAATAGCCGATTTCTTCCAGTCGCAAAAGCTTGAATCCCGTCACCGTGCTGATCATAAACATTCCCTGTTGCGGCATCAAAGCGCTGACAGAAGAAGAAAAAGAGGAAGAAGAAGTTGCCGGTATCGAAGCTACAGCCTTCCGGTAGCGCTCTATAACAACTTTCAGATCTTCCGTCTCAAAAGGTTTCAGTAAGAAATCGAAGGCGGACTCACGCAGAGCCTGAAGCAAATATTTATCATACGAAGTATAAAAGACAACTTTCATATCCCACAGCACCTCATCGCGCATCTCACTCAACAAGTTAAGCCCCAGCACATCCGGAAGTTCCACATCCAGAAACAACAGATCCGGACGGAGTTCCATTATCATCTTTTTGCCTTTTGCGCCATTGTTTGCAGTTCCTTTTATTTCAAATTCCTAATAAGCGCCCAGCTCCCTGCGCAAAGCATCGATTGCCGTACGCTCATCATCTACAATAACGACTTTATATTTATCTTCTGCATTCATCATAAATCATAAGAAAAATGAAACGGTATAAACACCGACACTTGCGTACCGGTCTGCCCATCGTTTCGGTTATCTATATTGAAACGTATCTTCTCATTTTTATTCTTTGTATTGAGTAGCTGTATCGTTTGATAGAGCACTTTCAGCCCCGTTCCCGTTCCTCTGGTCGAAGAAGCCACTTGCGGAAGATACCCCCGCCCATTATCACAAATCACGATACGGACTCCTTTTCCTTCACGGGAAATACGGATAGTCAATTCCTTCTCATCATCTTTTCCGGCCAGCCCATGCTTAATCGCATTCTCTACCGGAATCTGTACAATCATAGAAGGAATCATTATACTTTTTGCATCCAACCCCTCCTCCACTACGACCGAAACTGTGAAGTCTTCGCCGACACGTCCACTTTCCAGGCGGATATATGACTGTACAAAATCCAGCTCGTCCTGCAAAGAAACACTTAGTTTTTCTGTCAGTTCAAGACTCCGACGGAGATATTTGACCAGTTCCATCAGATTATTCTTCACCTCTTCCGATCCATTGAACTGATTAATTTCACGCCCCAGCACATTGAAAGTGAAATGGGGAGAAATCCGGCCCCGCAAATTCTCCATACGGACGCGATTTATCTGTTGGAAGAAACGTTCACGAAGAAACTCCCGCTTTTTCCGCATATACCAGATGATCACCACCGTTCCGGCTGCCAGCAACAGGCAGACAAGCACCCAGATATACATGCTCAGTTTCAATACACGCACTTCACCCGCTTGTCGTTGAATCTGCATTTCCTTGCGCAATACGATCGTGTCCTGACGGTAACGCATATCCAGTTCGGCTACACGGGTACGAATCCGTTCGCTACGGATGGAGTCATTCAGTTGATAATCACGTTTCAGATACTCATATGCATTACGGTAGTCACCTGCCTTTTCATAATAATGTTGCAGATACTGGTTGCGTATAGTAAGCATATTGGCATCCACATGTCCGGTAGAAGCAGTCCGTGCTATCATTTCCCTGGCACGAGCGATATTTCCTTTTTTCAGAGAAAGCTCAATCATCAGGGTTTCAATGTAGTGCATGGCGGAGTTGTTCTTTATCTCCGAAAAGTAACGGTAACCTTCATTCAGATTGTTTTCGGCAGAATCCAGCCGGTTCGTCAGCAGATAAAGATCGCCCAGATTAACTTTCGAAAGATTGCTTTCGAATACCATTTGCGGGTAATCCGCTATCAGCTCCGCTGCTTGCCGCATATAGACCAGGGCTTCCTGATAATCTTTCTTATAATAGTAATGATTTCCCCGATTATTAAGATACACCCACTTTTCGCTGACTGTCATTTCATCAAAAAACTGTCCTGCCAGTTCGTAATAATGATTGGACAAATCAAAATCACGCAAGTCCATGTAAGTCTGTCCCAGTCCGCAATAGACCGGAAATTTGGAATGTTCCGACAGATGCAGGGAGTCGCAGATAAACAATGCTCTCCGGTAATAGGAAGCGGTATGTGCCAGTTCGCCACGATGCAGATGGGCATCCGCCAGATTCATACAGATATCCGAAAGAAGATGCGCCTTATCTCCTTTCAGACGGTAAGCATAGGATTTCTCATAATAGGCAACCGCCGAATCGGGCTGATTGAGTTGCATCCAGACATTTCCCTCAATGTTATACACATCCGAAAGCACATCATTCCATCGCGGGCAGGCAGCTGCACGCTTATCATACTCTTTTACAGGGCGGTTATAATAGAGGATAGAGTCGAAATCGGACGAGATGAAGAAAGTCTTTCCATACAATCCCATCAAGCGGTAATAACTCATCGAGTCCTGTGCCTGACGCATTGCGTTACGCAATAAAGAACGTGAATAAGGTAAGTTGGAAAACAGGGAATCTTGTGCACGGACTTCTAAAGAATCGATAAGTGACTGTTCACACAAAGCGTGACTGCGGTGCCTATCCACGCAACTGCAGTTCCACAATATCAACAACCCTATCAACCCAAATAGCTTCATAGTAGATTTCGCTTTATTCATCCCCTTGTCCGTGTTGAATTTTGAATGCCACAAAAATACATTAATTATATTGAATCTCAACGAAATTTATTATTTTTTTAATACCTTTGTCCCCATATAAACATGAGTAACTGACCTAATGAGTCCATTGAACTTTACCCACATTCTGACACAGGCAGTCGATGAGCTATCGGAAAGCGAATCTTACAAAGGGCTGTTTCATCAACATAAAGATGGCGAACCATTGCCCTCTGCTAAAGTTTTGTATGAAATTATCGAGCTTTCACGTGCCATTCTCTTCCCCGGATACTACGGAAATTCCACCATCAACAGCCGGACAATCAATTATCACATCGGTGTAAATATCGAAAAGTTATTTGACTTGCTCACAGAGCAAATCCTGGCCGGACTATGTTTCAGTACGGCTGAAGGAGACTGCAATGTCTGCTCGGAGTCGAGAAGAGAAGAAGCCGCCCGACTGGCTGCGAACTTTATCAGTAAACTACCCGCCATGAGAAGAATACTGGCTACGGACGTAGAAGCTGCCTACAACGGTGACCCCGCCGCCAAGAGCTACGGTGAAGTTATTTTCTGCTATCCCGCCATTAAGGCAATCAGCAACTATCGTATTGCGCACGAACTGCTGGAACTGGGTGTTCCCCTGATTCCTCGCATGATCACGGAAATGGCTCATAGCGAGACGGGGATCGATATCCATCCGGGAGCGAAGATAGGCAGTCACTTTACCATAGACCACGGAACGGGTGTCGTGATCGGCGCTACAAGCATCATCGGGAACAATGTCAAATTATATCAGGGTGTCACCCTGGGAGCAAAAAGCTTCCCGCTGGATGCCGACGGAAAACCGATCAAGGGTATCCCCCGCCACCCGATACTGGAAGACAATGTCATAGTCTACTCAAACGCCACCATCCTTGGAAGAATTACTATCGGAAGCGACGCAACCGTAGGAGGAAATATCTGGGTAACGGAAAACATTCCCGCCGGAGCAAAGATTGTACAGACAAAAGCAAAGAAATAAAATCAATAAACTATATATGAGCGAACAATTCGAGATGATAGCCAAGACCTTCCAAGGACTGGAAGAGATACTTGCTGAAGAACTTACAACACTAGGAGCCAACGATATCCAGATAGGACGTCGCATGGTTTCATTTACAGGAGACAAGCGTATGATGTACAAGGCAAATTTCTGCCTCCGTACTGCTATCCGCATTCTGAAGCCGATCAAGAATTTTACGGCAAAGGATGCTGATGAAGTTTACAACCAGATACAGGCCATTCCATGGGAAGAGTATCTTGATGTGAACAAGACGTTTGCGATAGACGCGGTTGTTTTCAGCGAAGAATTTCGCCATTCAAAGTTCGTTTCGTACAAAGTGAAGGACGCCATCGTGGACTATTTCCGTGAAAAGACAGGCAAACGCCCGTCGGTACGCATCAATAATCCGGATGTACTACTCAATATCCATATTGCACATACCACTTGTACGTTGTCTCTGGACTCTTCCGGAGAGTCGCTTCATCGTCGCGGATACCGCCAGGAACAGGTAGATGCTCCGTTGAACGAAGTATTGACTGCCGGTATGCTTCTGATGACAGGATGGCGCGGTGAATGTGACCTGATTGACCCGATGTGCGGTTCGGGCACGATTCCTATAGAAGCTGCACTGATCGCAAGAAACATCGCTCCGGGAGTATTCCGCAAAGGATTCGCATTCGAGAAATGGGTGGATTTCGATTCGGAGATGTTCGATGAGATTTACAATGATGATAGTCAGGAGCGCGAATTCACCCATAAGATTTACGGATATGATAACAGTCCGAAAGCGAATGAAATAGCGACGCATAATATAAAAGCGGCGGGTGTATCCAAAGATGTGACGCTGAAACTGCAACCGTTCCAGCAATTCGAACAGCCGCAGGAGAAGTCCATCATCGTGATGAATCCTCCTTATGGCGAACGTATCTCTACCAATGACCTGCTCGGACTGTACCAGATGATTGGCGAACGTCTGAAGCATGCATTTGTAGGAAACGAGGCTTGGGTACTCTCTTATAGAGAAGAATGCTTCGATCAGATCGGGCTGAAACCAAGCAAGAAAGTGCCGTTGTTCAATGGCGCATTGGAATGCGAGTTCCGCAAATACGAGATTTTCGACGGGAAATATAAGGAGTTCAAGAGTCAGGAGGGAGAAGGAGAAGAGAAGAAAGAGACTGAAGGAGGCTATGATACTCCCAGACCCAGAGAAAGAAAGGAATTCAAACCACGCAGAGAAGGCGAGTACAAGCCACGTCGAGAAGGGGAGTTCAAACCTCGTAAAGAAGGAGACTTCAAGCCGAGACGGGAAGAAGGAAGCTTTACCCGGGATGACAGGGACAGAAAGCCTAGAGGCGAGTTCCGTGGGGAAAGAGATTCAAGAGCTCCAAGAGAATTCAGAGGAAATCGGGAGCCTAGGATACCGAAGAAGGAAGAAGAGTAATTTCATAGATAGTTAACGGCATCTCACTAAAAAAATGCCATTAACTTATTGATAGACAATATAAGGTCGCATTTTGCGATCTTATCATTTGATGAGTAAGAAAGCGAATTGAATATCTCGAAAAAAACGTATCATCCGACAGAGAAAGACAACTCTCCTGAACAGGGTAAAATAGAAGGATTTAAAACCAATAAAGATAAATAAAAGCAATGAGTAAAATTGGAAAAAGAGCCATTCTGATATTGCTGGCGCTACCAATCGGATTCAATGTTATGGCACAGGAAATCAAAAAGCTGACACTGGAAGAGTTGATTCCGGGCGGCGAGACCTACCGTTATGCAGAAAACCTCTACGGTCTGCAATGGTGGGGAGACGTGTGTATCAAACCAAGTACCGACACCATCTACACTGTTCAACCCAGAACAGGGAAAGAGACAGTGCTGACTACCCTCGGACAAATCAACAAAGTACTGGCAGACAATAAAGCAGGGAAACTGCCGACCCCGTACTCAATCCGCTACCCGTGGGCGGACAAACCGCAAATGTTACTGAAAGTATCCGGTAAGTACATCGTATACGATTTCGAGAACAACCGGATTGTCAGCACACTGAAGTTGAAAGATAAAGCAGCCAACGAAGATTATTGCGTCGCCAACGGAAACGTAGCCTACACAGTCAACAACAACCTGTATGTGAACGAACAGGCAATCACCGACGAACCCGAAGGCATCGTCTGCGGGCAATCCGTCCACCGCAATGAGTTCGGCATCAACAAAGGCACCTTCTGGAGCCCGAAAGGCAACCTGCTCGCTTTCTACCGCATGGACGAAAGCATGGTTACGCAATACCCGCTTGTAGACATCACGGCACGTGTAGGAGAAGTGAATAACGTCCGTTACCCGATGGCAGGAATGACCAGCCACCAAGTAAAAGTAGGCGTCTACAACCCCTCCACCGGCAAGACCATCTATCTGAATGCAGGTGATCCGACCGACCGTTACTTCACCAATATCAGCTGGTCACCGGACGAAAAGAGCATCTATCTTATCGAACTGAACCGCGACCAGAACCACGCCGTACTCTGCCAATACGATGCAACGACAGGCAAGTTACTGGGCAAGCTGCTGGAAGAAACGCACCCCAAGTATGTAGAGCCTCAGCACCCCATCGTATTCTTACCGTGGGACAGCAGCAAATTCATCTATCAGAGCCAGCGTGACGGATATAACCATCTATATTTATGCGACCTCACCTCCAGCCTCAAAGGCGAATGGAAAAGCGATGCCGCAGGCGGCAAGCACATCGAATACATCCCGACGAAGCAACTGACCGAGGGCAAGTGGCTGGTAGGCGACATTCTGGGCTTCAACGCCAAGAGGAAAGAAGTCATCTTCCAAGGAGTAGATGGCACAGGCTCCAATAACTTTGCAGTAAATGTCAACACAGGAAAGCGCAGCCTCCCGTTCAGCTTCCGTTCTATCACAGAAGGAGAACATAACGGAATGCTCAGCGCATCGGGAAGCTACCTCATCGACCGTTATTCGACTCCCACCCTTCCGCGCCGCATTGACATCGTGGACACCAAAAGCCTGAAAACAGTCAACCTGCTGACAGCCAAAGACCCATACGAAGGCTATGAGATGCCGACCATCGAAACCGGTACTATTAAAGCCGACGACGGAACGACCGACCTATACTACCGCCTCACCAAACCCGCAGATTTCGACCCGAACAAAAAGTATCCGGTCATCGTCTACGTATACGGCGGCCCGCACGCACAACTCGTCACCGGTGGCTGGCTGAACGGCTCCCGCGGATGGGATATCTATATGGCTAACAAAGGCTATATCATGTTCACCCTCGACAACCGCGGCAGTGCCAACCGTGGACTGGAGTTCGAAAACGCCACCTTCCGCCGCCTCGGCATCGAAGAAGGCAAAGACCAGGTGAAAGGCATTGAATTTCTGAAATCCCTCCCCTACATAGACGGAAACCGCATCGGTGTACACGGATGGAGCTTCGGAGGCCACATGACCACTGCCCTGCTGCTCCGCTACCCCGAAATATTCAAGGTAGGCGTAGCCGGCGGACCTGTCATCGACTGGGGATATTACGAAGTGATGTACGGCGAACGTTATATGGACACCCCGGAAAGCAATCCGGAAGGCTACAAAGAATGTAATCTGAAGAACCTTGCCGGACAGCTGAAAGGTCATCTACTCATTATCCATGACGACCACGATGACACTTGTGTACCGCAGCACACGCTGTCGTTCATGAAAGCCTGTGTAGATGCCCGCACCTATCCCGACCTGTTTATCTATCCGTGCCACAAGCACAACGTATCAGGCCGCGACCGTGTACATCTGCACGAGAAAATCACCCGATACTTTGAGCAGAACCTATAGCAACCTATAATTGACAGCTCACAGCATCACACCGAAAAACTCATAACTGAAAACTCATAACTTAATACTCATTATGAAGATATTATTACTAGGCTCGGGCGGCCGCGAACATGCACTGGCATGGAAAATTGCCCAAAGTCCGAAA